>MDTG01235861.1_pt1 | contig 19530 bp, 16 predicted proteins | sample 811421 | NCBI WGS metagenome assembly MDTG01 (sample SAMN05326645, study PRJNA326480) | marine metagenome | isolation source: seawater | place: Pacific Ocean: South East | collected 2011
AGCTGCAAGAACGATTGCTAAAAATCCAAAAATATTAGACATTTCAAAAATATCATTTGTGGAACTTGTCAAAGCCGCAATTATTGCACCTACGATGATTACCGATGAAATTGCATTAGTTACTGACATTAAAGGTGTATGAAGAGATGGCGTAACGCTCCAAACAACATAATATCCAACAAAAATAGCTAAAATAAAAATGCTAAACCTAAATATAAATGGATCAATTTCCATATCAATTACCCTCCTCTAATAAAGTACTTTTAATAATTTCATCATCTAATTTTATAACAAACTGTTTTTTATCTTTACTATAAAGATTTCTAACAAAGCTAAATATATTTTTGGCATATAAATTTGATGCTGTTAAAGGTAGTTTATTCATAACATTTGATATTCCAATTATCTTTACTCCCTTTTTTTCAATGATTTTATCTATTTCGGAGTATGCAGAATTTCCACCTTGCGTAACAGCCAAATCAAAAACAACAGATCCTGATTTCATACTATCAATCATTTTTTCAGTTATAATTCTAGGTGCCTGTCGACCAGGTATTAGTGCTGTACAAATAATAATATCACTTTTTGCTGCAGCATTTTCTAACATTTTCGCTTGTTTCTTTTTGAAGTCTTCACTGGCTTCTTTTGCATATCCCCCTTTTGTTTCTAAATTTTCAGAGCCTTCTACTGTTAAAAATTTACCTCCCAAACTTTCCACTTGTTCTTTTGCTGTAAGTCTAACGTCTGTTGCAGAAACTATTGCCCCTAATCTTTTGGCAGTAGCAATTGCTTGCAGTCCAGCAACGCCAGCACCAACAACTAAAACTTTTGCTGCTGGAACAGTACCAGCGGCTGTCATCATCATAGGTACAGCTTTTTGATATTCGTAGATTGACTCAATTACAGCTCTATAACCAGCTAAATTTGCCTGTGAGGATAGAACGTCCATAGATTGAGCTCTAGTTATTCGTGGGAGTAAATTTAATGCAAAAATTTTAATTTTATTTTTTAGAAACTTTTTTTCTTTTTCAGGATTATAATTTGATACAATTAAATATGAATTTTCTTTGATTAAACTAAATTCCTTTTCCGTAGGAAAACTGACTTTGCAAATTAAATTTGATTTGGATAAGACCTCATCTGAACTATTTAAAATTTCAGCACCATTATCTTTGTAATGTTTATCGCTATAACCAAGGCTTTCGCCATACCCTCTTTCTATTAATACATTTAATCCTAAATTTTTAAAACTTTTTGATGTTTCAGGAGTAATTGAAATTCTTTTTTCTGAACTTATCTCTTTTGTTGACCCAACATTCATTGAGAAATTTAGCCTTGTCTAGCTTTGAATTTGGGCTTTTTTTTATTTATGACGTAAAGTTTTCCCCTCCTCTTGACCAACTTCGAGTCGAGGTCCCTCTTTTTTAATGATTTTAACGAACTTGCAACTTTCATAAATTTTATAAGCCTGGCAACGTCCTACTCTCCCATATCTTAAGACAAAGTACCATCGGCGCTGAAGGGCTTGACTTCCGAGTTCGGAATGGGATCGGGTATTACCCCTTCGCAATAATCGCCAGGCACATCGTTATATTATTATTTTATTTTTTTGTAAACAGATTTTTAGACAAACTTAATTAGGTTTTTTAGCTGCTTGAATGGTGGGCGTGATAAGAATCGAACTTATGGCCTCTACGATGTCAACGTAGCGTTCTACCATTGAACTACACGCCCATCAATAAATTGTCTTCGGGAACCATTTGATATAACATAATATTTTCATGCAAAAAATACTTTTTGTATCTTCAAAACATCTCTCAAAAGACCTTTTAGATGGTGCGCAGAAAAGAGCATATCAAATTATGAGATCTCTATCTAAAAGTGGCAAAATAGATTTTGTATGTGCGGACAATAGCCCTCTGAACAAAGCCCACAAACTAGAATTTTGCAGCAAAAAAATTTTCTTTAAAGTGAATTTTCTATCAAGAATAATAAATACTATAAATTCTATTTTAAAGTTTGAACCAATGCAAAATGGTTTTTTTTATTCAAAAGAAATGTCAAATTTTATTTTTGAAAATAAAGAAAATTACGATGTAATAATTTTTCACCTAACAAGATGTGCCTGCTATTTACCAAGAGAATATAGAGGGAAAACAATTCTTGAATCAACAGATTTGGTTTCTGCAAATTATGAACAGATTGTAGAAAATTTTTCTTTTTTAAACCCGGTTAAGTATATCTATTGGTTTGAAAAAATATTAATGAAGAGTTATGAAAAAAAAATTTTTGGTCTATTTGATAATATAATTTTCATCTCAAAAAATGAATTCTCAAAAATTAAATATATTGATGAAAAAAACAAAATTTTAAACATAGAGAATTCATTTGATATTAAAAAAAAAGTATTTAACTATAATAAAAATAATTTTAAAATATTTTTTATTGGAAATATTAATTATCTACCTAATAAACTTGCCTGTTATAATTTTGCAAAAAATATACTTCCAAAAATAAATAAAAAAAATTCAAGAATAGAGTTTCATATAATTGGAAAAATTAATTATTTTGATAAATTTTTTTTACAAGGCCCCAATGTAAAGGTTCATGGTGCTATCAAAAAATTAGAAAATGTTTTAAGAGAAGCCATCTGCGGGCTCTGTAATTTAGAAATAGCAACTGGCCTACAGAATAAAATATTCACCTATATGAGTTATGGTCTGCCTCCTGTTATAAGTGAGAAATCTTATCCAAAATCTTTGCTCAAAAAAAACAAAGAAGTACTAGTTTATAATAATGAAAAACAGCTGATAAATCATATTTTTAAATTAATAGAAAATAAAAAATTTTCTAATAAAATTTCTAAAAATGCTCATATTTGTATTAGAAAAAAATTTGGTTTTCCAAAAACTTATGGTAAATACATCAAATTGATAAAATCATAAATGAAAAGTCAATATTTATCACCTCCAAATTTTTTGAACGCTCTAATTTGCCTTTTGCCTCTTTCATTTATTTTAGGAAACTCTTTAATAAATATTGAAATTGTTTTAATTTCACTTATAGGAATTCTGTTTTATAAAAATCAACTTTTTGATTTTAAAAAAGATAATGTTTTAATTTTGATCATTATTTTTTTTGTAACGCTTATTTTTTCTACCTTACTTGAGATTTACAAAAATCCCGAAACTTTTGAATTAAAAAAAGCAATTTTATTTTTAAGGTATTTAATTTTCGTAATAGTTTTAAGGTGTATTGTTTTAAAAGAGCACTTAAATTTCAAGATGTTTCTATTGTCTTGTTTGTTATTTGCAACTTTTTTATCTATTGATATTATTTTTCAATATTCTTTTGGATTTAATATTTTGGGTTGGGAGGCTGCAGAACTTAGAAGATCTAGTTTTTTTGGAAGTGAATTTGTTGCTGGGGGTTATATTCAAAGATTTTCCGTTCTAGGAATTTTTGTTATCCCCTTCTTTTTAAAAAAAAATTATCATAAAATTATTGTTGCATTTTTGGCACTAATTATTTGTTTTTTAGGTATTTTTTTATCAGGAAACAGGATGCCTACCATAATGTTTCTATTTTTTATCATTTTGTTGTCCCTCGTTTTTAGTTTAAAAAAAATAAAATATACCCTTCAACTTGTATTGGCCTTACTGGTTATAATTGGAACCTTTTCATTCTCAGTTGGTAATATCAAAAGTATGCAGATGAATTATTTAAGATTTTTGGGTGGCATGCCAGAACCAGCAAAGATTATAAGTGAACTCAGAAGAGATTATCCAGAATTAAAAAGGTATAAAGGAAGCAAAAAAAAATTTCACGAAACTGATGCTTGGAACAATAAAAGCAATTACGAAATTTATCACTATAGGACTGGTTATACTCAGCTTTATATAACATCTTTGGATATTATTAGTGATAACCCTATGATAGGCAGGGGAATAAAATCTTTTAGAAATAGCTGTTGGGAAATAGTTTATTTACCAAATAGAGTATGTGAAAATCATCCTCACAATTTTTATTTGGAAATATTGAATGATACAGGTTTTGTTGGACTGGTTATAATCATGCTTGCGTTACTTCTCTTGTTAATAAAAATTTTCAAAAAATATGGCAACAGATTTGATTTTTTTTATTATCCATTCCTATTCTCTTTAGTAATAGAATTTTTTCCATTGAGAAGTTCTGGGAGTTTCTTTTCCACCTCAAATGCTGCCTTTATTTTTCTTCTCATAGGAATTCTGATTGGTATGAAAGAATTAAAAAATAAAAATTAATCGTTAGATTTAACAAAATTATCTATATAATTTAATAAATCCTTTTTTGGTCTATACCCTAATTCTTTTTTTGCTAAGTTTAAATTGGCTTTTCCTGTAAACTTTTCGCCTGGTCTTTTCGCAACATACTTGATTTTTTTTCTGAATTTTTTTGCTATCTTAATTACTGAATAAGCCTTTCCTGAACCAATATAATATGCCTTTTTTTTTCCTCTAGTTGCACATAATATTGTGCCATTGATAACATCATCTATGTGGGTAAAATCTCTTTTTTGTATACCAGGTTTTACGACTGTTAAACTTTGTTTACTCCTATATTGTCTTTCAAATACTCCAATAACTGATGCCATTGCTCCTGAACGAATTTGTTTTTTTCCATATACATTGAAAAAGTAAGCTAAAGAATAATTCAAATTATACCATTTAGAAAAGTTTTTAATAAGTTCTACGTTTTTAGATTTGGACCAAGCGTAAGGGGAGAGATTTTCATTATTTTTTTTTCCTAACTGCATGGAAGTAGCCGAATAAATTAACTTTGATCTTTTATTCAGTGCATACTTAACTACATTTAAAGTTCCAGATATGTTGTAGTCTAGGCAATTTTTTTTAATATCAAAACTAGGTACGACCCTTGAAAATTCTCCAAAATGAAAAACAAAATTAGGATTGTACTTTAAAAGCTCTTTATTTTTGAAAATATCTCTACAATCTAAATTAAAATATTTAATATTTTTTCCTTTTACATGATTTTTTTTATTACCACTTGAGTAATTGTCTATTGATATGATTTTATTGTATTTAAAGTTTTTAGAAATATGCTGAATTAAGCTAGATCCTAAAAAGCCGGCTCCACCTGTTATAAGAATATTTTTGAAGTTAAATTTTTTTATCATATTATCAATTATTAATTTTATTTACGACTATTATAAAAATTTATGGTTTTTTGTAGGCCATGTTGAAAGGACACCTTGGGTCTCCAATTTATCAACTTTTTCGCTTTCGCTATGCTTGGAAATGTTTTTATTTCTTCGTCTTTTCTCAATTTAATTTTTCCGTATAAAGGATAACCTTTTTTAATTTTTTTATTTATTTTTTTAATAATATCCTTAATTTTGAATGGTTTACCTGATCCAATATTAAATATTTGCCCACTTGCCTTGCTACTCTTTAAAGACTTAATTATAGCATCAACAACGTCATCAACAAAAATAAAGTCTCTAAATTGTTTTCCTTCTGAACAAGGAAACCTTTTATTTTTTAAACAACTTTGTATTATAATTGGAATAAATCTATTAAAATCCTGCCTTGGCCCGTAGGCCTGATATAATCTAATGATTGAGACTGGAAATTTTTTTGTTTTATTAAGTTTTAATAGGTGTGTTGTAGCTAATAATTTTGCTTTGTAATAAACTGATATGGGTTTCCCTTTGTGAATTTCTTTGTGTGGAGATTTAGATTTTCCATATTCACCACCACTTCCTATCTGAACAAATGATTGGATAGATTTGTTTAAAAAAATACTTGCTAAATTTTTAACTCCTAGAAAATGACTTTTGAAAGTTTTTTTTCTATCAGAATGGTCAACATAACCGCCCAAATTAACTACAAAATTAAAATTTTTACTTAATTTTTTTTCTAATTTTTTTTTTTTTGTAATGTCACAAATGACATATTTAACTTTCGAAATGAACCTTATCTTTTTAGGCTTGTGAGTAGATATGCTGGTAACGTTCCATCCTTTCTGTATACACTTTTTAGATAGGTGATAACCAATGAAACCTGTTCCGCCAATTATTAATATTTTTTTATTCAAAATTTTTATTTGGAATTTTTTTTAAATTTTCTAAATCTCTCTTAGTATCAACACATTGCCAAAAACCATTATGCTTAAAAGCTATCAATTTTTTTTTTCTACAAACTTTTTCCAGTGGCTCTTTTTCCAAATAAGTTTTATCGCTTTTAATAAAACGTAAAAATTCTGGTTCAATTACAAAAAAACCTCCGTTTATCCAGCCTTCATCTAATTTAGATTTTTCTTTAAAATAAGAGATTCTATTACCTTGTAATTTTATTGCCCCAAACCTAGCAGGTGGCCTTACTGCTGTCAGAGTAACCATTTTTTTATTCTTTTTATGAAATTTAACTAATTTTTTAATGTTAACATTTGACAAACCATCGCCATAGGTCATTAGAAAAGTTTTATCACCAATATATTTTCTTAACCTTTTTAATCTTCCTCCTGTCATTGTATTTTTTCCTGTATTGATTAGATTTACGTTCCATTTAAAGGAGTTTTTTTTAAAAAAATTTTTTATAACATGTCCTTTATAACCTAGTGCAATATAAAAGTCCTTAAAACCATAATTCGCATAGGTTTTCATGATATGATAAATTAAAGGTTTTCCTTTAACCTTGATCATTGGTTTTGGAATAGTTTTTGTATACTCGGACAACCTAGTGCCATAACCACCTGCTAAAATAACAACTTTCATATTTTCAAATTTAGTTTTTTCATTAATATTTTTTTAAAATTTCTATTTTGCTTTTCAGAAATTAAATTTTTTTTATAATAATTTCTATACCATAGAGCTGTCATTTTCATAGTTTCCTCAAGATTTAAAACTGTATTCCATTTAAGTTCTCTTTTGGCTTTTTGACTGTTTAATTTTAGAAGTCCAGATTCCTTATATTTTTTTAAATTACCATGCTTAATTTTCCATTTTACGGTTGGCCAATATTTTTTAATTACTTTTAGACACTCAATAACTTTAAAATTTTTCTTTGTGTTTGGGCCAAAATTAAAGGCTTCTCCATTAACTTTTTTATCAGTATTTAGCTTCACTGCTAAAATTATATATCCCCATACTGCCTCTAGAACATGCTGCCAAGGTCTTGTTGAGTTTGGGTTTCTGATTTGAACACTCTTACCTTTTGACCAAGCACGTATACAGTCTGGAATTAGCCTGTCTTTGGACCAATCACCCCCTCCTACAACATTTCCCGCTCTAGCTACTGCTATTAAAATATTTTTCTTATTCTTAAAATAAGAATTGAAATAGGATTGTATGGCTATGTCTGCTGAAGATTTTGATGCACTGTATGGATCAATTCCAAATAAAACGTCAGTCTCTTTATATCCCTCTTTTTTTTCAACATTTTTGTAAGATTTGTCGCTAGTAATCAGAATAACCGTTACTTTTTTATTATAATTTTTTAATGAATCTAATAAATTTACTGTGCCAATCAAATTAGTTTTCCATGTTTCTAATGGACTTGAATAAGATTTTTTAACAAGCGACTGCGCAGCTAAATGAAAAATATAATCAGGTTTGAATTTGTATACAGTTTTTTCTAGTTTTTTTTTATTAGAAATATCAAAATTTTTTGATTTTATTTTATTTTTTAATATTGAAGATCCAAAGTGAGAAGGCTTTGTTGGAATGCCATTGGAAATTCCTAAAATTTTTGCACCCATATCATGTAAACATAAAGATAACCATGAACCCTTGAAACCTGTATGTCCGGTTATTAAAATTTTTTTTCTTTTAAAATAATTTGAAACTCTTCTCATTTTTACTACACAAATAATTGAACGTTTTTAGTGTTTGTTCTCGTATATAACAACTCTTTTAAATTGTTTGATTTTTTTCTTATTTTTTTGGAATGGAATTTGTTCATTTTATTGAGTAACTCCTTTTCTCCATTAATTAACTCATACATTGATTTAGATATAGGAATATTTTTTAAAAGTAAAATATCGCTTGGATCAATAAATAAATAAAATAGTTTACATCCATAAACTAAAGACTCTAAAAGAATCCCTGTAGGACCAGAGGATATTAGAATTTGAGTTTTTTCTAGAATATTTTTAATATTTTCGTTTGATATTTTTAATTGTCCTTTAAAAATATCACTTTTTATATCGATTATTTTGTCTATCGGTAAAATTGGGTGAGGTTTAAGTATAACTTTCAGTTTTTTATTTTTTTTTAAAGCATAGATTGTCCATTCCAATAATTTCTTATCTAATGAGTAAATACCTGACAAAGCTAAAACATATTTATAATGATGATTTATTTTTGTTTTTTTAAAAATATCTTGTTTTTCTATAGATGGTCCAACAATAACTTTGAGGTTTTTATAAAACTCTTGTCTTGGTTTTTTGAAGTACTTGCTAGTTACTATAATTTTATTAGGAATTACTTTTGCTTTTTCCTCATAAAATGTAGGTGTCTGATGAGGTTGTTGGGGATAATATAAATTTCCTTGGTATCCTAAGATTTCTGCCTTTGGAAAGAAAGTTCTAAATCCTAAATTCCAAGCTCTATCAACTGATTGATTTTCAAATCTATTAATTGATTTTTTAATATTTAAATTTTCTTTTTTAAGTTTTTTTATAAAAAGAAAATTTAGTTTTGATACTAATTCTGAGTAAAAATCTTTTTTTGAATTTAGCTCTTGTTTTAAAATTGAGGAACAATCAATTCTGTCATATTTTTTAAAATTTTCATCAAAGTTTTTTTTAAATAGAATCTCAAATAAAGAGTTAGTTATGTCACTTAATGATAAATAATTTTCTTTAAATAAATAGTTCTTTTTGGAAAACACTCTTATCCTTTGAAAAGTATTTAATAAATTTCTATTTATAATAAATGTTGGAACGAAAAAAATATTCTTTGAATGTTTTTTCATTATAAATTTTTGAAGATTTGGATAAATTACATCATCATTTCCTTTTCTGTGGTCTACAAAAGTATCAATCAGTGTAACTTTATCTAAGGTGCTAATATCTTTTTTTTTTGTAAAAAAATTGACTACAGAATACGTAAACAAAAAGTAAATTATATTTTTTATAAGAAAGAATGAGCCTTTATAATTTTTTTGTTTAATTTCGATTTTTTCAATTTTTTTCTTATTTATATTTCTGTAAATCGTATTTTTAAATTCTTTTGTATCTACTTTTAGAATAAGTTTTTCATTTTTGATTTTTATATCATGGAGAACTTTTAAAATTATAATATTTTTGAAAAGATTACTTTTGTTTGGATCTCTACTAGATGGCAACTTAATCCACCAGCTTAGCTGGTTATGATATTTATAAGAAATCTTACCTAGCCAATTTACAAATCTTTTTCTGTTTTTTAGACTCAAGTAAAAAAATTTTTTTCTAATTTTATTGGGATAATCAATGGGATCTAGAGTTGTATCCCAGTAAAAGATTTTTTTGTTCATTAATTTGGAAAATATAAATTTGTTTTATTGTTTATATTTTTCTTGCCAAATTTTAGCATGTGACTTTCCTAAAAGAGTTCCCTCTGCATTACAGGTATTGCAAGGACTTAGGTTTCTTTTTCCTTTAAGCAATTCTTTTCTATATTTACTTAAAATTTTTCCAGTCCAAATATTTATGATACTATCCTGCATCATGTTACCCATCGTTATTCTTCTCTGCCAGTCTTGTGGACATAAGAAGATGTCCCCGTTCCAATCTATTAGAAACTGATATGATGGATAATAACATTTTGTAAATGTAGAGTTGCTAACTTGATTACCTATTTTTATTGTTCCAGTTCTATTTGTTAATTTAACTCCAAAGTTGTCATTTTTACTATACCATCTGTCTCTCAAAATTATTAAGTCTGATGGAACTTTAGAGCTTTGAATTATTTTTTTAAATTTTTCTATTTGTTCTGGCCCATCATACATACTTACTAGAACTCTACTAACGTTTGCCGAATATAAGTTTTTCAGTGTTTTGCTTGTTAATACATCTCCATTCGTAACAATTTCGACGGCTGCTGCCTCTGACAATTTGTTAACTATGTATAAAATATCTTTATGTAACAAAGGCTCTCCGTAACCACATAATGTTACGGCACCTCTATAATTAATTTTTTTTAATTCCATTGCTAATTTATCAATTAACGATCTGCTCATTTTTTGGTAAGTATCAGGAGCTACTGAAGGATCAGATTTTGGACAAAATGAACACGATCTATTACAAACATCTATCAAGCTTAGTTCAATCCAGGTAGGTAAGGGTACATCTTTATAAAATTTTATATCTTGATCAACTATAATTGATCGTCTTTTTAAATTTTTTTTTATAGTTGTTTTTGGATCCATAATATTTATTTTTTAAAAAACTTTTTTAAACCTTCCTTAAAAACTTTTATTGATCTATGTAACTCTTTAATTGTAAGACTTGTTGACATAAATATTATTCCGTTAGACGGATAATAAATATTTTTACTAAGTATAAAATTTTTGAATTTTTTTGCTTTACTTAAACTTTTTTTTTCTAGAAAATCTCTTTGTATCCTATTTTCAACGTATTCCTTTGAAAATAATAGTCTTAAAATTGAATGATATCTTATAACCTTGGCATCGATATCATTTTCCTCGATAAAGTTATTTATATCATTTTGGAATTTGGTTGAAATAGACTCTAATTTATCAAAAATTTTTTTTTTGTTCTTTGTATAATAATTAAGCATTTGGTTTCCTACATACATTGACATAGAATTTGCAGTATAAGTTCCTCCAAAAAATATATGGATATTTTTCTTTTTAATCATTTTAGAAATTCTCTTAGAAATTCCAATAGCACCTATGGGCAGACCACCACTAAAAGCTTTTCCAAAAATAATAATGTCTGATGGAGTTCTGGTTTTGTGCTGAACAGAAGAACAACTTACTCTAAGAGCTGTTGCCATTTCATCAAAGATTAAAATTAATTTATTTTTTTTACAAAAATTATGAAGAAACTTGATGTATTTTTCCCCCGACTCTGATGGCAGACACCCCTGAATAGGTTCAATTATAAGACAACAAGCTTTTTTTCTGAATTTTTTAAGTATTTTAAGTGACTCTTTAATATCGTTGTAGGGAATATAAACTATATTTTTTTTAATGTTTTTATCTAGACCATCAGATAATTCGACAGGCTTATTTTTTTTATTACAATAATATAAAAATTGATCAACTGATCCATGCCAACTTCCGCTTGCATTTATAATTAAATTTTTTTTTGTTATGGCTCTTGCTATTCTTATTGACTTGATTATTGCTTCAGCCCCTGAATTACAAAAAACAAAGTTACTAAATCCAGGTAGAACTTTTTTTAAATTTTCAGAAAAATTAACAGCATGTATGTTGGGTGACGAGAAGTTTGAAATATTAAGTCTCAAAAAATTTCTTATTTGCGACCTGAATATCCTGCTGTTATGTCCTAACAATAATGTGCCTTGGCCTGATGATAAATCTATAAAAGCTTTTTTATTTGCGAAAATTTTGGATCCTAAGCCTCTTTCAAATAAATTTTTATTATTTTTATAGCCTTCGTTTAATATTAGGTTTTTCATTTAAAATTAATTATTGTTAGAATTAAATTCTAAACTCTTTTATCAATATTGTAATCGGTTAGAGTAAAATCTTCATCTGTTCCTAGCATGTGGCTTATTCTGGCTTTTTTATCATTGCTCCAAACCAGAACTTCAGGATCAGCATATAAGAAATCACAATCTTTACAGTAATCAACACTATCAAAATCTTTTTTCTCGTGAGCTTCTCTAAGCTTTTCATATTTTTTTCCAAAATAAACTTCTTCGAAAGTTTCATTATCCAGATGTCCGAGTATACTTTTGGCCTCATTGGGTGGTCCTAGTGTTTGACAACAAGGAACTACTGCGCCCATTCTTCCCTCATCACCACCAGCTCTTACGGTTAATTCTGGAGCAAATGGTCTTCCACAAGATTTACGTGAGGTTTTTTTTCTTGGATTTTCATTGTTCTCATAATTTCCACTCCAATTATGCATTTTCCAAATGTATGCATCCGTTTTTACTTTGTTTATTACATTATTTTGATATTCCTGAATTTCTTCTTTTATTTTTGAATTATCAGTCACAAGATGATAGGTGCTAAGAATACAATTACTTCCAACTTCCTGTATATACTTCTTGGTCTCTAAAATATTATTAACTATTAAATCAAAATTATCTACATCCATCCACTTTTTGTATTTTTCTCTATTATATCCAACTACACTAAATCTTATATAATCGATGCCAGCATCAATTACACTTTTCATGAAATCTCCATTAAGCTTCTGTCCATTAGAATACATAAAACATTCAAGATTTCTTTTTTTAACAGCCTCTACATATTTTGATAAATCCTTTGCCATTGTGGGCTCCCCACTTCCCTGAAGATTAATAATAGGGCTTCCATACTTAGGAACTATTTTATCTAAGATTTCTTCAAAAATTTTAACTGGCATTTTTCTTGTGAAATTTTTTCCTCTTCCAGGATTAGACTGTGGACACATCTGACAGGTATAATTACATCCACCAAAAACTTCCATTACAATTCTTTGTAGTTTTATATTTCTTTTCATTCTAAAATCTTTCTAACATAATTTGCAAAAAACAAATATCATCTTTTTTATATTGAGTTTAAATTAATGATTCTGTCGCAATTTTTTAAGGTACTCTCTCTATGAGAAATAATAATGATTGTTTTTTTACCCTTAAATATATTTAAATCTTCTAATAAATCTTTTTCTGTTTCTTCGTCTAATGCGCTAGTGGCCTCATCTAAGATTAAAATTTCAGGATCTTTATACAGTTCACGAGCTATACCAATCCTTTGTCTTTGTCCTCCCGACAGCTGTACGCCTCTTTCACCTACTAAGCTTTCAATACCATTATCTAAGCTTTTAACATATTGATCAATTTGAGAATGTTTCAAACATTTTAAAACATTTTCGTTATTAATTTTTTCTTTCTCAATTCCAAAAGCAATATTTTCTTTAATTGTAGAGTCTAATAAAAATACTGATTGTGGAACATATCCAATTTTATTTTGCCAATTTTTAGAAATTGTATCGACATCAATTCCATCAACTTTGACTGATCCTTTCTCCGGTTTGATTAATCCAGTTACTAAGTCAACAAATGTTGATTTTCCCGATCCTGTTTTCCCAATTATTCCAATATATTCATTTCTATTTATTTTTTCAGAAAAGTTTTCAAAAATTTTTTTCTTACCATCATATGAAAATGAGATATTAGAGAAATTTACACTCTTTTTGAAAGAAATTTCATTTTTATTAAGGGCAATTAAATGTTTAATTTTTTTTAAATTTTTAGATTCTACAAACAAGACATTTATATTTGGTTTTGAGCCTTTTATTTGTTGGGCAATATTTATAATTTTCATAACACTTGGTATTAGACGATAGGCTGCAATTACATATAATCCTAATATCGGCAAAAGGTCATAAATATCATCATTAAAAGTCATGTAAAAAAGCAATCCGGACAGTAAAACAAAAATAAATATAAATTCAAAAATTATCCTTGGGGCTTCAACTATAAATTGTTGAAAGTATGTTGCAAAAATAAATTTTTGTGTGATTTTTTCATATAAATTAAGAAAAAAATTTTCAGAAGATTTTAATTTTATCTCTTTGATACTTCCAAGACTTTCATTTAAAATTTTAATTTGTGTGCCTGAAGCTTTTAGTTTGTCTACTCCAAATTCATAAATTTTGTTCTTGGTCAATAGATAATAGGTTAAAGACAGAATAAGTAAGAATATTGTAATAACCATAGTTTTTAACGGTTCAATGTAAATCACAAGAGATAGTAAAAATATTACTAGTATAACTTCTACAATTAATTTTAAAACTATAGATATGGTTTGTCCAAATAGCCTACATTCAAAAAGTATATTTCTCAAAATTTCAGAAGAATTTTTTTTATAATAGAAGCTTATAGGTTTGCGTAAATAATTATTAAGCAAATTACAACTTAGCGTCTTAAAAACATTTTGCGAAAATTTTAATTGCCAAAAATTAAAATAAAGCAAATACACAGATTTAAAAAAATATAAAATTATTATTATTACTATTAAATTCTTTATGGCAGACGGGTTATTTTGAGTATTTAATATATTTCCAAAGTTAATACCAAAAGTATTTTTTGAAAAATTACCATTTACTATATACTCTAAAAGAGGAAGTATAATTCCTACACTTAAAGTTTCCAAAAAAGTAGCAATAGTTAAAAAAAATACAAAAAGAATTGATTTTTTTTTGTATTTTGAAGGTAAAATAGTAAATATTTTTTTGAACATTTTTTGATTTTTATAAAATTATTTATTTAATTTGATTTTTATATGCTTCTAAAAAATACTCTGCATTTATTACTTTCCAAATAAAGAAAGAATTTGATGCTTTTTTTTCTTGAAGAAAACTATCGTATTTTTTTTTAAATTTTTTAATATTAAGTATTTTTAATTTCTTTAGATTGCCATTTTTAATAAGATGTAAAACTTTTGTTACAATTTGCTTTGTTTTAAAAAATTCTCTTTGGGGTGTTGATACATTCAATTTATCCTTGTAAAAAGATATTTTATTTTTCATAAAGTAGTCCTTAATAGGTTTTTTTTGAATCCTAAAGTATGGAGAATTTGAGAATAAAAATTCTGCGAGGTTATGGTCAAGCATGGGAACTCGACCTTCAATTCCATTTAAGGCAGATGCCTTGTCATAAAATATAAGTAATTTTGGAAGTTTTACTTTAGATACATAATTATCTAAAACCATATTAAGGTTTTTAAATTTTTTAAGTTTATTATCTGTTTTAAAATGATCATCAATCAGGTCATTATCATTGAGTTCATAACCATCAGGTGAATGTACCTTATCAACTAAAAATTTCTTGCCTTCTTTATTTTTATTTTTATCTAGAATGTTTTTAAAAATACTATAACCTAGTAAAAATTCATCTGCCCCTTCTCCTGAAAATGCAACCTTAATATTTTTTTCTCTTATTTTTTTAAATAAATAATATTGACCTAAAGTATTAAAACCACCAACGGGGCCCTCGAATTTATAGATTGTATCTTTTAAATTATCAAATATTTTTTTTGTTTGAACTTTATGGACATGATGTTTTTTTATTTTTAATTTTATCTTTTTCAATCTTCTGATTTCATCATAACGATCATCGTTCCATCCATATGTAAAACAGTTTAAATTCCTTGATGTTTTATTTTTTATATAATCATGAATAAAGATTGAGTCATTTCCTGAACTTAACATTAAGGAAATTTCAACATCTGACACAAAATTATATTTCAATGCATTTTCAAATTTTTCTAAAAACTTTTTATAAAACTGTTGATAATTTTCACAAATTAATTTTTTGTTTTTATTTAATGTCCAGTATGTTCCTGATTTTAAAATTTTACGATTCTTAAGGTTAATTATTTTAAAGCTTGAAATAGGAAAAATTTTTATATTCTTAAAAAACGTTTTTTCAGTATGAAAATATTTTCCATTAGAGATGTATTCTGCAATTTGTTCAAAATCAATTTTAATAGTTTTTATAAAACTTAAAATAGGTTTTATTTCAGTTGAAAAAACTATCTGATCTTTATCTAAATAATAAAAGAGGGGTTTTACACCAAACCTATCTCTTGCAATAAACAATTGTTGATGTTTTTTATTGAATATTAAAAATGTAAATATTCCATTTAATTCTTTTAGAAAACTGTTTCCTAACTTGTCATATAAAGCTAAAATCACTTCTGTATCAGATTTAGTTTTCAATGTTTTGAGATTATGTTTTTTTATTAATTCCAGATAATTATAAATCTCACCATTAAATAGTATTATATTACCCTTGCTGTCACTCATTGGTTGATTTGCCTTATTTGATAAATCTATAATTTTTAGTCTGTTGTGGAAGAAATGATTTTTATCAATATTTATGTATTTTGAAAAATTGGGACCCCTGTGTCTTTGCAGATTTAGCGTATCTTTAATACGTTTTTGATCAAGCTTTTTCGATGAATTTAAATTAAAATAGTAAGTATATCCGCACATAAATTAATTAATATCAATTTTAAATTTTTTTAAAATATTTTTTAACTTTGTATTTTTTTTATCATAATTCATAAATTTTTTTTTTTTGTTATGAATTCTATTCCATCTAGAATATTTAAGATTAAATAAATGAACTAGTTTTTGCTCAACTCTTGAATGAATAAAATCATTATCCCAACAATACCCTTGCTCCGGTAATTTAAGAGGAAAACCAAACTTTTCCACTTTTTTCTCTAATCTAAATTTATTAACATGTTTTTTATAACAACCTAATGGTATTGAATAGGATTTTTCACCAATGGCCAAAGACTCCAAACCAAGTGTTGAATTTAAAAAAATTTTAAGATTATATTTTTGAATTATTTCATAAGAAAAAAAATTTCCATCTGACTCTAATATGTTTTCTGGTTTAATATCTTGAATTTCATTGGATAATATATTTTTAATATTTTTCTTGCATAAAATATTGAAAATTATTTTATTTCTCTTGCAAATATTAATTAAATTTTTAATTATATATTTTTCTATTCTTTCAATTGTTTTAGCTGAATTAGCAGTTTGTGAAATAAATAAAATTTCATTTTTTCTTTTAAAGTTTCTTTTGTTATAATAGTTCATCTTTAAAGATCCTGAGTCTATGTAATTGGATTTTATTATTTTAGAAAAAAATTTCCTATGTGACTTTGAGAATACAAAGAAGTAGTCACAAGTATAATTTTTTTTTCTATTGAAGATTTTTAGATCGTTTGAATTTCTAACACCGTTTTGAATAGATATTGTTATTGCATGTGGAAAAAGATTTTTTAACTCATAAAATGATGGATTATTATCTATAAAAGTAATTATTACTTTTGGTGAACAAGCTGAAATGAAATTAATTTTATATTGTTTTTTTAACTCGAAATAATTTTTAAATTTAAATTGAATAATTGTTGTTAAAAAAATCCAAATATTAATTTTCTCTCCTCTATTAAAATATACGTTGTATTTATTTTTTGTAAAAATATATTTAAAGATGGCTAGAGATGCTCCATCGTAAATCAGAACATCTTTTTTCTTTAAAAAAGAAAAATCAAGAAACATTAATCTATATATTTGATAATTTGTTTTTTTTTGCCAGGAACTCAGCTAATTCAAAATCTTGAGAATTATTTATATCAAAATTTTCTAATATATTTAATTTTATTCCTGTACAGGAATTCATATCAAAACTTTTCATTTGTAATAAAGGAGACTTATTTTTTATTTGATTTAAAAAATAATTTATTTTCGTAATTTTTATTGCTGCAGATCCAACAAATACTTTTGGCCAATCCTGTGTTCTTTCAAATTGTGAATATTTTTTTCCTTTTAATTTGATTAAATCAAATTTAACCTTATTTTTAAAATCTATTAATGTGAAGGGATGTTCAATGGATTCGGTATAACCGATTATCGAATTAAAAGTATTTTTCTTTTTAATTTTTTGGAATGCCTGAATAATGCTTGTCGTCCTAAGAAACGGATTAGTGGCTGGTAATACAGCAATATACTCTGGTACTTTGTAGTTTAACATAATTAGTTTTCTAATTGTTTCTAAAACTACTGATGAAGTCGAGGCCTTCGAAGTTGAATATTTTTTTGATCTTAAAAAAGGAACAAATGCACCACATTTTTTTGAAAACTTAGCAATCTTTTTGCTTTCTGTTGAAACCAATACCGTGGCTTTTTTTACCTTTAAACAAGATTTAATTTTGTAAAATAATAAGGGTTTGCCATGCAGCAATCTCATGTTTTTATTTTTTACCCTTTTTGATCCTGCTCTAGCAGGTATAATTATTAGAAGATTTTTATTTTTCACTGAAATTTTTTTACTGTCTTAATTAAATCACTGTTGAATTTAAATGCATATTTATTTGGAACTTCAATAAATTTGGTGTTTGTACTATCTCTACCATTAGCCTCGATATTTGAGGACTTAACAATGCAACCAAGACCTTTTATTTCACGGTAAACAGAATGTTTTATCATAGAAGATGGTAAACTAGTTTTGTAGACTATTTCCATATTTGAATTACTTTTTTTCCAAATATTCTGATCTTTATATTTCGCAAATGGAACAAAACAATCATAATTATCGTCATAATTATCTATTAATTTAGTGAAAAAGTTTTTTGGTCTAAAAGGGTATATTTCCTCAAAAGACAAAATGTGACTAGGTTTATATTTTTTATTTATCAAAGGAAAAATATTTTTTAAAATTTGGTCTGGCCCAAGAATATCTTCTGATAAAGTGTTTGGTCTTTTCATAAATATTATTTTTTTATTTTTAAATTGTTTTTTAATCTTTATATCATTCGTGATAATAAAAATTTTATTAATTTTTTTTATTTTTTTAATTTCTTCTATTGCTTCTGCCACAAGATATTTTTTGTTTGTCTTTACAATAGGTTTTTTTATAACAACTATCGCACAAAAGTTTGGTTTTTTTATTGTGAGTTTTTTTGTAATTATTTTGGTGATTCTCTCGACTCTTAAAATGTTATGAGAATGACTAACTCCATGGTAATGGTAAACACAAGCATTAGGTTCATAAATAATTTTAAAATTTTTATTTAATACTTCTTGAGCCCATAATCTATCTTCAATATGGTTTGTTTTTTCATCAAACTTAAATTTTTTCCATAATTTCTTTTTGATAATACTATTAGCATTGTGAAAGAAAGGATCTTTTGTTTGAATTTTTTTATCTTTTCCAAAAAGATAATGCATATCTCGGACATCGTTTGGATTTGAAATATCTAATGGCTCTTGCTTTCCATAACATCCTGCAACATTTTTGATCCTTATATTTTTTACAAGACTTCCTAACCATTTGTTATTTTTAGGAATACAATGACCAGAGATCATCACTACATAATTTCCCTTTGATTTAGAAATTCCTAAATTTAATGATTTTCCAGGAAGAAATTTTTTATCTTTATAATTAACAACTTTTACCTGAGGAAAATTTTTTTTAATGATCTTTAGTGTATTGTCTGAGCTGTTATCATCAACAACTATAATCTCATAATTTTTATAGAGTTGGTTTTGTATTGCATGCAAGCATTTTCCAATCCAGAAACTTTCATTTTTTGTTCTGACAACTATGGATACTAGATCTTTTTTCATTAAACTATTTTTTTATTTAGAACCTTTCCCAATTCTCTGAGTTCATCTACAAGTTTTGAAAATTCATCAAAATTAATTGCTTGAAGAGGATCAACAGCAGCGTTTCTAGGATCTGGATGAGTTTCAATCATTAATCCCTCTGCCCCAACGGCAAGAGATGCTAGTGATAAAGATCTTACCCATTTATGCCAAAAAGATGCA
>MDTG01281286.1_pt1 | contig 19530 bp, 20 predicted proteins | sample 811421 | NCBI WGS metagenome assembly MDTG01 (sample SAMN05326645, study PRJNA326480) | marine metagenome | isolation source: seawater | place: Pacific Ocean: South East | collected 2011
GTCGGGCCAACTGGACATCTGGTCCACGAGTATTCGCGAATGGCTGTCTCTGGACGAAAAACTCGCGCCCAAGCGCTACCCACTGTTAAAGACCGAGTTTTTTTCCAAATACGTGTCCAAACACGCCTGGATGAACACGCAGACGATCACCTGGGTGAAAAAATAATTGTACATAAAACCAGTATATAAGTTTCTGTTGATTGTTCGTTCAACATGTTGTTTCGCCGGGTGTGGCTGTACGCCTGGTGCTTGTTGGTCGTGTTGTCCGTGTTGGCCTTGTGGGACGTGTCCGAGAGCACCTGTGGCGAACATATTCCCATTTTGTTGTCGCGCGCGCTGACGACCGACCCCTGGCGCGGGTGGATTGTGGTGTTCAATTTGTTAGCGGTCGGCAGTTCGTTTTACTTTAATTCGGTGATCATGGTGTGTGGATTTTTAGGGTTTCTGTGTGCCTTTTTGGTGTCGATGTTTCAAACCAATGCGCACAACGCGTTGATTTTGCTGTCGTCGACCTGCATCATGTACGAATGCTATACGCGGACCGCCAACACGTGGTGGGCCGTGCACTGGTGGTCGACCTTGGTCATGGGAGTCGCGTGCACTGTGTGGTTGTTGTTTTCTGAATATGGTTGCGCGACGCAGCAATGTTCGCGCTGCTCGTGGTGGTATGTCACCGAGTATTTGTTTTTCTGGTCCATGTTTTTGCTGGTCTTGTGGCGCATACCGGCCGGCGAACAGCTGCGCGATCACATAGAATTCACGGGTGACACTAAAAAAGAGAGCAAAATTATGTTCTAATTTGTTATGTACAGTTCAAAATGAAAGCGTACTCCATTTTCTTGTTGTTCCGCCGACTGCCAGACGAGTGTTTTGCGTGCCGGCAACACAATGTCGCGAGTGTTCTTCATACAGTTGACCGTGCAATGTACGCGCGTGATCAACAACGCGCACGCATAATGCGCTGCCATATGAAAAATTTCGCTTCCGCCAATGATGTACACGCGCGTGGTGCGTTTGGCCGCCGCGACTATGGCTTCTTTCAGCGTGTTTCTCCATATCACATGAGGCTGGTCGTCGGGGCACTCCCCGCGCGTCAGTACAATGTTCAGGCGGTGTGGCAAGGGCGCCGTGGGCAAGCTGTCCCAGGTTTTGCGCCCCATGATGATGGCGCCCTGCAACGTGTTCATGCGAAACCAGGCCAAATCTTTTTTGAGCCGCCACGGCAAGTGTCCGTCCACGCCAATGACATTGTTGTCAGACATTGCGGCCACAAGATACAACATCTGATCGTGCCCGGCCGGTTAAATACTATCGCGAGACGCACACGTGCATGTGTGCGACATTTTCTTTCGTCACCTCCACCGACGTAAAGTCGTCCCACAAATACTGCAGCATCTTGAAGCGGCATTGGCCGCATACGTAGATGGTCTTATGCTTTTTCTTGTGTCGAATCGTCATCAGGCGCGACGTGATGGCATCGCAGTCCTCGCAGTTTTCGAACCAACCGTATGCGGGTAAGTTCGGCATATGTGTAATGACCAACGGCTCCGTAAATACTTGAAAAAATTACCAGGCGAAGTACTTATGGACAGACGAGCGGGCGGAATGCTCGGCTGTTTTCAAAAGGTCTCCGCGACGTACCCGAAACATCTGGCCGTGATTCCCGACGGCAATCGGCGCTACGCGCAGCGTCGGCGCGTGTCAAGTCATGACCAAAGCGGCAAGGCGTTGCAAGGCTTGGTCGACTGGTGTTTGGCGCACCAGATCGCCGAACTGTCCGTGTTTGCCTGGTCGTCGGAGAATTGGTCGAGACCGCCCGAGCAAGTGGACGCCGCCATGCAACAATTTGAACATGTGTTGGACAAGTGGCTGGCCTCGGCACAGACGGACATTGCATTCTACTTTGTCTCGACGTCGCCGCACAAGCTAAGTTCCACAGTGCGCGAAAAGATGCACTCGCTGACCACGGTCACGCGCGAGCACACCGCTCTGAAATGCTATGTGTACGTGTCATACGGCTTTTCCGAAGACGTGCTGCATACAAACATTGGCGATTTTCGAGACTCGTCGGTGGTGCCAACGCATGCGTCAGACCCCGACGTGCTCATTCGTACGTCGGGCGAACAACGTCTGTCCAATTTTTGCATGTGGCATCTGCGGTACGCAGAACTCATTTTCATACGCCCGTTGTTCCCAGACTGCGATGACGAAGTTTGGGACGAATGCATGGAAGAATACGCGCAGCGCAAGCGGCGTTTTGGCAAATAGGGAGTACTTATGTGTATTCGCGTGTACGTTCGTACTGACGCACAGATGGAGTACTGGCAACACATTTTGGACCGCCGTCCGGAAACGCCCGAACAGTTTATGGCAGCGATCTACGAATATAAACCCGACCTTTGCGAGCGCGACGTATTGCGCTGGCAGCGGGCGTGCCGCGATTGGACCACGCACGTCTTTGAATTCGTGTGGTTCAATCTCAAGGTGCGGAACGGGGATGCGCGGTGGCAGCCGCACATTCAAGCACTGTGGCCTCATATACAAGCCACGTTAGACGCGGAACATTTAGAGCAACTTTTTAAGAAAATACATATGACTTAAACGTCGGGTGCCACGGGCTGCTCCGTGACGCCGACCACCGACACAGTGTGGGGCGTCAGCACGTTGGCGTACGTCTTGGTAGATGACTCGGTGTGTTGCACCTTGAACGCGGCGATAACCCCTATCATCGCCACAAACCACTCCAACATATGGCGCACGATCACCATGGACGAATCGGGCACGGATTCACATTCGTCTTGCGTGACAGTGACCGCGTAATTCTGTTGCGCGCCTTGCATCGTCATGTCACATGTCCCGTTGTAGTCTCGAAAGTCGTCTTGGCAGTCTTGGCATATTTGCTGAATGTCGTAAAAGGTACATATCGAATTCAAGGCCATCAAAAATGTCATGAGCGAACACAACAGGATCAGCATGGAGATAAAGCACACCAAACGTGTATTTTTTCGCCGGGCATTGTTGTACAGCGCCAGGGGCAGATACACGCCACACAAGCAAAATGTGAACGCATGTGTGAGGACGCTGGAGGCACTGTCCTCGTCGCCACCATACAACTTGGTGGACGCATTGAACAGAAAATAGGCCAACTGGGACAAAAAGAGGAGGATGGACCATTTGCGCGCCTCGGCCATCGCGTCGTTGACCGGGGTTCCGGTCACCACAATCAGAGTCGGAAGCTCGGACATGGATGCTCTGCAACAGCGTCCCTAAATACTACGAAAACTAGATATAAACGTGGCTTTCCTGCCACATGATATGGAAGAGGGTTTGGTCAAAAGCGAATGTTACATTTGTATGGAGGCATGTGAGTACAAATCGCCGTGTATCTGTGCCACGCACGTGCATCCCGAGTGTTTGGTTCGATTTTTGGAAACATCGGGCCACACGCACTGTACTATCTGTATGGGCGCGTTTCCCGTGCCACCGCGTCCGCCCCGGCGTTCGTATAGACGCGTAGTGGTTTTCGTTGCCATTCCGTTCTTTTTCCTTTTTGGCTGGCTCGGTTCGGTCACCGCGCAGGAGACGTATCAACCATTTTCCGAGTTGAGTATACTGTCGGCCATCGCGGCTGCCGTCATTCTGTTGTTGTTCTGGCGCGCGGTGATTCACACGTACCTGGGCGGTGTTTAAAAATTGCACATATAAATACACGCCCGACTCCGCCACATGCCGGCCAAAACACGGCGCCCACCGTCGCTGCATGAACATGCCATGTACAACTCGTTTTATGCCAAGCAGTTGATGGCCGCCAATCGACGCATTCACTGGCTGAAACGCCGCATTGCCGAGCTAGAAGGCGAGCGCCGCCAACATATTGAACAGATGGTCCGCGCCAACATGCAGATCGACACGATCATGGCCATGGGTCACGAGGAGCAGACGCTGCGCCAAGACATACGGACACTGCAAGCACAAAAAGACACGTTGGAACTGGAAATACACGGACTAAAAGACGTTGTCCAACGCATAAAAAGAAATCTCCGCGAGGGGTTTAAACGTAATTAACTTTTGTAAACACACGCTTCTTACGCCCACGGTAACATGCATACTGACAGGCCACCAACAGCAGCCACGTGCCGACGATCGAAGAGCCAATCGTGATAATAATCGTGCGCGTGTCTTCCCAAGAGAGACCTTCAAAGACTGGGCGCACGACGGGTTTACACTCGGTCTGTGCCTCATGGTAGGTCGTTCTATTCGTGGGACACAGGTCGCAATCGTCGAGCCAACCATCGTCCGAAAAATAGGCCACCTCGCACGGCAGGCAATGTTCGCCACGTGTGGACACATTAGTGGTCACAAAGCTGCGCGGCGCTCCGCCAGTGTAGCCCGCGTCGCAGGGCCAGTAGTGGGTCACGTTCTGGTGGTTTGCCAAAACCCAGTGTTGGGTGCTCGTGCCATCGCCAACACCGCGCGTGTAGGAGTGTGTTTGGCGCAGGCGGCCGTCAGTGCCAAAACGATGTACTTGAGGGTGCGGCTTATTTTTTTCGCGGTGGCGTTCGTTCGTGACAATCACATTCGAACCCGCGACGCCAATCGTCTTGCCGATGAACTCGTTTTGATACGCGGGTGCGGTCAGATACCCGGCGACGCCAGGGACAGCTCTGTCCGAGTACGACAGATCGTACGGTGTCAAATAATACAGGGCATTTCCGGGTATCTTGTCAATCGAAATCCCGCGGTTTTCCGATTCCTTGCAGTTGGTCATCTGGCAATCGTACACGATAACAAAAGGTTCGCGTGTGTTAAAGTATAGAGGGTACGATGACACAGCCAACACCGTCCTGGACGCCGCAATGGCGCGCCCATACGCCCTGTAGTCTGACCTTCGCAAATTGGGTGGGCCGTAGGGCGACAACGCGTTGGGTTGCCACCAGTAAACGTTTTTGTTGCGCGGTGTGACCGCCGACAAGTCCCAGGCATACACCCGGCCATAATTGCGACCCTCGGCATGTGGATTGTTTTCGATAAATCGGTTTGTATCGCCGGGCGCGGACACGAACAGTCCAGCAGACAAATCGTTGAACGAGCCGGTGATCGCAACGTCGTAACCAAATTGTTGCCATTCAAAATAAGGCACGAGTTCCGGATTGAGTGGCCCTCCGCCATAATAGCCGCCTTTATAATACGGCAGTTGTTCGGGAATACATTTCTTTTGAAAGTCGTTCACCTCTGTTCCGTCGACATCGTCTTTCAATTGAGTGGCCTCTGCATGACGATAAAACCCATAATAGTTTTTCCATGCGCCGTATCCCTGTTCGCATCCGTCACCGTTCGGATAACAGCCGGTCTCGTACAAAGATCGACACGAGTGCAATTCTGTGTCGCGGAACACGAACGCGTACCCAATGGTGACCGGCCGACCCGTGGCAGACAGACGCCCGGGGGCGCCGGCAACCCAGGTGTTGTCTTGAACGTCGACAGAAAACCCAAATCGATAGATCGGAATTTGCGCGTCTGTGTACGTGTACATGCTGTTCGTCCAAGAAATCTCGTCTTTCGGAGGCCGCACGCTGACCGGATCAGAGCCAGGATGCCATACCTTGACCACGCCGGTACCGTCGGCCCAGGTTGTATTGGCCGACGTTGCGGTCATCTCCGGAAACCCAAACAACACCGTGGTACAATTTTGGTTGATGGCAAGTATTTCAGAATAGGTGTTTGTTTCGTGTTGCAAACCTGTGTCATGAAACCGAATGACCGTCTTTGACCGGTTTTTTGAGGCATACAAGGTGCACGCGTCTGCAATTTTAATTTTGGATGGGACGAAATCGATGTCAAAATGTTCTTGTCGAAACGCCGCGGCGACCGTCAGCAGCAGCAGGAGCCACATTCATGTGTACAAACGCAAGCATATAAATAGTTATTTTTTCTCGCGCATCACTGTCACTTTTACGTGTGATTTATTCTGCTGTTTCAGTTGACCAATGTAGCTGGCGAACGACGCGGGCGTATACTCGACGCCAATCGTGTCGTCTTCCACTTGGAAAATATAGTCGCCCTTGAGGAGGCCGGCTTGAAACGCCGCGGACTGGCCGCTCACATTCTCGACGTACAGCACGCCATGCTCGGTGTCGCCGACTTCGAGACCCCACGGTTCGTCCGCCGGCAGTAGAATCGTATTGCGCTGACATCGGTTGAAGATGGCCAGACGCGTGTGTTCTTTGCCCGTGTGGTTGGACGCAAAGCGCAACGTGTCGGCCGTGATGTCTGGAATCGCGGCACTGCACAGATTCCAACGTTGCAGCATTTTCGTGTAGCGCAAGATGATGGCCACTGTGACGTCGCGCGTTTTCCGCTCGCGTTTACGAAACACGCATTTTGATGCAGATTCTTGTATTGCGGTCAGTGTGCAGGGTGTCTTGCCACGCCGTTGCCGTTCAAATTCCAAGATGGCGGCATACAAACACGCCGCCGCGAATTGCGCTTGGCCATGTGGCATTTTGCGATGATTGTCGTGGACAGTGCCATCATGAATCGTGTAGTACACCCGCTTGCACTTTTGTTTCGCACGGCGCGAGATCATCTCCATGGCGGGAAATTGCCAGGCTTCCGCAATGTTGTCGATATCGGCCAAGATGCCCCAAAAGTGGCGCTGATGAGAGCGTATGCGTTGGCCGCCAATTTGTATGCGACCGCCCTTGCGGTTCGTGAGCATAGTATCGTGGACATCGCAGCCGGGCGTACAATTCCACATCGACTTGTTGACTTTTTCGTTCTCGCCCAAATGTCGCGAGTCCATATTGTGCTCCACGAGCTTTTGCGCGAACCCACATGCCATACACGTGGCATGGCCGGCAAGGGGAAACTTTTTGAACTGCCACGACGACTTTCCGCAGCGCGGATTCACGCAAAAACGTGTCGGGTATATTTCGACGATGGTGTCCGTGTCGTCGCACGACTTGAGGAATGCGGTCACTTGGCTCGGTGTGGCATTTGTCTTGGCGCGTTTGCCACGAATGGATAACAGGTAGCCACAGCCCAACTGCCGCTTGCTACAGCGGTCAAATGCCCTGACGGTCACTCTGCCGGTGTCATTTCGCGTCGCCGTGCCCTTGCGCTTGCGATATGCTCCGACAGTCTCGCGGATGGCAACTTGTTCGTCATGCCGTGTCATGATCCCAACGTTGTATTTTAATCTAATTTAAATGGTTGTTAAAATTAAACGTTGAATCGAATATGGCATACATATGTCATGGATTTTTAAAAGTTGTTGGTGTGAGCGGGATTTAATTTAAATTAAAATAAAATGTGCTCGTGATGTTCGACCGGACCGATCCGATTTAATTTAAATTAAAATGTGCTGCTCGTGATGTTCGACCGGACCGATCCGATTTAATTTAAATTAAATACATACAAACGTATTTAATCACATGCACTCATGAACGATGGAAGACGAGTGCTCTGATTTTTTGACAATGTGCTTAGTGACCTGTTTTATATGTGGGACGTACGTGTACACAGTGGTAGAAGAACACATGTCAAAACATGATTACCATTAAATTTAAATTAGAAATTATATAAACGATACCCACAACATTTAAATTAGAATGCAACGACCCAAACGACGCCGCGCCGCCCCTGCCTCCGGCCAGCGCCCGCGCAAGGCCTTCCGACGCGTTGCCAACCGGCCCAATCCGTTCGGATTTGCATTGCGCCCGTACCTGGACCATATTTGCGCGCCCACGGGCCTCGGAAAAACGTCGCACAACATTCAAAACTATATTTCTGGATTCGATCGCGGCCAGCCTGTGTTCCATGTGCCCGAGCACGTGTATCGCGTGCAACGTGTGGACGGCATGTACGCCCACTTGGTCGGGCGTAAAGAGCCGCGGATGGTGTCCAAGCTGCATACGAGCTACACTGTGCGTCTGTACCACGAAGCGCATGCCATATTGATGCGTCTCCGCACGCAGCAGAGCGTGCAACTGGTGCATGTCAAAGCAGACGATTTCAAAGTAGTGGACATTCGCAACGCGGACTTTAATCGCCGACAACATGTCAAAAATGTCGTGTATCTGAATGCGCGCCATATGGGCCAACTGGTCGTGCTCAAGACGACCTCTGACCCCCATACGATGCTCAAGTACGTGTTGGAGGCCGTCATTCATTTTAGTTTGAAGCAGCGCGCGCCTGGCTGTGTGCCCGCCCTCCATTTTGTGGGCATGGTAGACGACAAGCGGTTGGTGGTGTGTTCGGAACAGCTGCAAATTCCGTCCGTGTGCACGTGGGCCAGCAAATTGCAACGCTCCGACAACAGCCGTGCCCTCTACTTTATGTTAAAAAACGTCTGCAATGCGCTGAGCGTCATACAGCGGCGCGCCCGCTTTACACATCGCGATGCGCATACGTCCAACGTGTATTACAACGAGCAGACGCGCCAGATCCAATTTATCGATTTCGACTGGTCCTGCATCTGGTCTGGACGACAAGTTGTCGCAGTGCCGCGATTTTTGTACGACACCACGCGCGCCGCGTACGGGCGCAACCGGTCAGTCGACATGTGCATTTTCATGCGGTGCTTGGGCAATCAAATCAAGCGGGCGCCGTCGTTCGTCAACCGTATATGGCTGCCTCTGATGCGCCGCTACGAAAAAGAGAGCGGCGAACGACTGCTCAAAAAGGCGGCCGGCTACGAAGGCGTGTCGGGCGAAGTCGCCGCCATACAATTGTACAAAATGGGTGTACATACGGCCAAGGGCGAGCCCAGCAAGTATTCGCACAAAACCGGCTACCGCAAATATGGCCAGGAGTTTGATTATATTATGGGCTACTACGAATGGCCGTGCATGACGCCACACGCCATTCTGCTGTTTCTGCGCGAACACGATATTACACGCCATTAAAAGGCTAATTCTTTTTCACTGCGGGTACGGTCATTGTTATACAGAAAATATTACACATATGTGTTTTCACATTTAAAATAGAAAAGAGTGACTAACAAAGACATGTACTCTGCCGGTGATCTTGTTCAATTTGACATTCATGACACGTCCTTTTACGGCGAAGTGCTCGGCGTCGACGCCGACGGCAAAATAGAAGTGTCGCGGCTGAAACAGACAAAGAAGCAGGGCGGCCGCATTTGGGAATTCGTCGACGACGACAAATGGTCCGCCATTGATGCCAAATATGTGAAGAAGCACGTACAGGTCTCCGATTCCGCGCGTCGTTCGCAAGTCACCAAAGCGTGGCGGGTCATGGGGTTTGTCCCAGGAGGCGACGGAATCACCTTTTGTCGCCTAGAAGACGAAGACGAAACGACGTTGCCGCTGCTCGACGGCGACTCCTCCGACGACTCGGACGCATATTCCGACAGTGAAGAGGCCTCCGCCAACCCCGCCATGCACGGGTACGCAGACGACGGGTTTGTCGTCCCTGACGACGAGGGCTCTGAGTTCGAGTTTGCCGACCCGGACGAGCTCGAAGGTGAAGCAGCACAATTCGTCCGCGAAACGCACCAAGCCGTGCGCGATTTCGACAACTGGACGCCGGAGGACCGCCAGGGTAAAGCCATCAAGGCGTTTGTCGTGAAGATGGACCAAAAGGCATCCATTGAGACGGACAACCACCGTTTGGCCAAGGGCAAGCCGTCGATTACGACCAGCAAACCACCGCTCAAAAAGAGACGCCGCAAGTGATTAAGTGCGCAGAGGCATAGGGCGTCGCGACGATTTGTAATATTCTCTCAAATGTTCGTAAATGACTCTTAATTCTTCAATGTCAGCCTCGCAACGCGTCATAATGTTGTACGCCGTACGACACTCGTCCGCAGTTTTTTGGTGCACATTTCCGTCCAAATGCGAGGACACACGTTTCGCGTATTGGCACAGGGCGTCGCGCGATAACGTACTCGCGATGCACCGCGTGGTATCAAACATGCCTGCGGATTGACAGCGCAAGTCGTGGTTTAAATCGTCCAGAGGCGTGTTCCACACGCGGGCTTGGAATTGATCCTCGTAAGAGCCGGCGGCCCATCCGTGACTGAGTACTCGCAATGACATGTGTGAGAGGATAACGGCGGACATAAATACTTGTTTATGTGAATCCAAAACAAAATTTGACACTATAAACCCCGACGTGCCTCAGCTCACATGTCACAGTTGCGCCAGTCGATTCCAGCAGACGTCTCTACGCCACATGAGTATACGCCGCAGCATCCACTTTTCGCACACATGCCATCGCCCCACGGATCGCCGGACGCCAATACCTTGCAAGAAGCCGAAGGGTTCATGGACCGGTTCAAAAGCGCCAAGACACTGCGCGCCAAGTTGAAGGCACTTTATGTCAAACTCGGCCAAACACCGCCGGACGGACTCGAAAGCATGCACAAAAAAGAATTGCGTGCCGCGCTCACAGCCCTGAAAAAAAAGACAAAACGCTCCCATAAAGGCAATCACGCCAGCGGAAACTTGTTTGGCAGTTTGCTGGCGGCGCTACGGTGACGCTGTCCTCGTATGTTTGGGCAAGCGGCGGTCCATTTAAACATGGACGTTTCATTTTTGTTAAAATTAACCGAATGCAATAATCACGGTTTCGATCTGAAACCGATCTGCACTTTACGATTGGACAGTTTGACCCTTCTATGACGAATTTTTGCACCAATGATGCCACGGTTGCATTCCTCAGAGACTTTCGTGCCGATTCGCAGGAGGAAAATGCCCACAGACGCCTGGTGGCGCAATTACAGCGAGATCTGAAAAAGTGCCAACGCGCTCATCTGCAGTGTCACGCTGCATACAAGCTTAAAAAGCGCGATTTGCGCGGCGAAATGAAACACAATGCAGATTTACAATCGCAGATCCAAGGGTTGAAGGCCCGTGAGAATGCCACAGTGAAGCGCCATGCATCGGAACGGAAATCACAAACGGCCCAGATCCAAGCATTGGAGGCCCGGATCGCCGATTTAGAAACGCAGAATCGGTGCGAGGACCGTGCCCCGACATCGATCGTCGGCCGAAAAAGAAAGTTACCGCAGTCGCATTCGTTCGAACCCTCTGTGCTGGAGTTCGACGATTTCATGAGTAACATATTTAAAAAGCACATTGCCGCCAATTTGTCAGAACAGTGCGTACAAATGCTCCACGCAAGCGAACACCAGGTCTTGATCAGGTCGCCAAAGAGCGTTGGTAATAATTTAGAGGCCAAATTGAACCAATATGTAAAGGCGAATCCTGGTATCTTCAAGCATACATTCACTGTCAATACGAATTCCGAAGCTTTCCCAGATTACTTGAGTGGGCCGGGCTCGGGGTTCAAATCGCGAGACGGGCTGCACACTATAACGCAATTCGACTTGAAATGCGGCCAGAACGGCTGCTTTGACCTCTGCCGACTCGAGCTACTCTTCACAAAATTGGCAGAACCGAACGGGGTCTACAAGACCCTGTTTCAAACCATGTATATAATTACTATGTACACATTTGACAAGAATACTGGGGTTATAAAGCCCCAAGTCCCTGTCCTCAAGTACATATGGGAGTTAGCCGGTCGGTCATCAGTGTCTACCTCCGGGATGTTGCCTTTTGGCGGGGCGGCCGTTAATCTTCGCCCCGTGGGATGTACAGTAAAGACGTATGAACAGGTGGGCAAGGGACGACATAGAGAGAGCTTCGTCGAAATGGTGCTGGAAACATTGTTTTCGGATCATACGCGATGCCAACAAATTCGAAAAAAAATTTCGCTAAAGGACAAGAGTAGAACGATATCGGATTTACGTGTGCAGTGGCACGCTTCTATCGCCAAACAAGTGGCCGATTTACAGAGGAGAGGGTTTTTGGGCGTCGTCCGCGACTCCTTCGAGCTGCACAATATCAAACACAGCACAGGCTTTAAAGACCATAAAAAAAAATAATCATATATTTATGCACTTTAGAATTGCGGTAATAAACGGCGGCGGACACATATTGCCGAACAAATCGAACTTGTTCACGCACCCGGGCACGATATAGTCGTCTGGAAACCCACAAATACGCTTCAACTCGATCGCAGTCAAACGGCGCAAATGCTGTCCGTCCAAGAAAACCACAAGCTTTGAAGCGTCTGTTGCCGTCAGAGTGGGACATATAGAGTCCGGATCGAGTATAGTGCTGATCTTGTGCGACAGTTTGCCCTTGGACAAATTATAACCTTTCGGTTTGTCTGTCTGAAACTTGCGCTTATGACCTACCAAATCTTTGCAGTGTTCAAATTTCAAATATCCCTTGCAAACAATGTCTTCAAGAAGGAGCTGCAAATGTTCGTGTTCGTAAAATGTTCGAATTTCGTCAATCGTTAACGGCATACCGTCCGTCCACACGATTCCTTTTTTTTCGGCCCAATGTTTCTTGCGGCGTTCTTTGAACAAAAGATTCATCAGTGCGATTTGCTCGTCGGACAAGTCGCCGTTCAATTCCCACGAATGGATATTGTAAGGTCCGCCGCGTTTGTCGTTCATTCGGCATCCCAACACGTTTTGTTTCAAACTGCGTTGCCGGACCTTTTCGGCGAAGGTTTCGTCGATATCCGTGTACTTTTTATCGAACTCGATGATATCTCGCAGGCTGCGTGGCGGCATTGTCTGAATGGTATCGAGATTGACGGGGCGGTCGAGCGAACCAACTATAAATACGCGTTTGCGACTCTGTGGAACGCCAAAGTCTTTCGAGTTGAGTTCTTTCGCGCCGACGTTGTAGCCCAGTGCTTCGAACATTTCGCGGATAATATCAATGCACAACCGCTTTGTTTTCCGGTCACGGAGCGTCATCAGATTCGACACGTTTTCAAGAATAAAATGGCGGGGTCTGTACTTGTCGCACAAATCACGTATTGCGAATATGATACCGCCGCGTCTGTCGTTGAAGCCATTCTTTGCGCCCGCAGAACTGAATGGCTGACACGGGAAACCACAACACAATATGTCGAAATCAGGAACATTTTCCAAAGTGGTTAAGTCCGTGGGCAACATGTTTTCGCCAAAGTTGATATTATACGTGTTCACAGCATCTTTTTTGATGTCTGCGGACAAAACGCACTCGAAATGTTTCGCATATGCACGAATGCCCACGCGAAAACCACCGATTCCACAACAAAGGTCAATAAAACGCAGAGGTGTTTCCGAGTCCATTCGTGTCGTGCCATTTGAACGCTTGGACATTGTCAAAAAAATATATGACCAACATAAACTATTTAATACAAGAGGTCTAACAGCGTCTGGCGAAACGCGTCATCTTCTTCCGCCTGTTCGAGCTGGCGCACGACGCCCTCAAGCCCCTCGCGAATATCGTCCCACGTCAAGGTGGGTTCCCACTCGGTGTCCGTGGTGCGAATGTAAAACTGGCCGTTGTCTTCGCGCATGTGATGCTCACACTGTGCCTGGCGGTACGTTTCTACCAACGCGAGCCGCGTGGCGCGCAGCATCTTCATGTACACCATGCACTGCACCTGCTCGTATCGGCGAAACTCGTAAAACAGGCGCGACTGGCGGTGCTTGAGCTCATACACGACGCCCGTGTCCGAGTCTTGGCCGTCGATGCGCCCAATGACAAAGCCGCCGCCCGAGACGTTTAAGAAGTATGCCTTGTCGTTGCCGGCGACCACGTGTGGATGACGCTGCTGCACCAACTCGAGATCGGTCAACTCTTTCTGCTGGCCGCGCGTCGTGTTGATGACCTTGGTGGCCGTCTTTTCCATATGTGCCGCCACTTGACGCGTGCGTTGCGCTACTTGGCGCGTCTGGGCCACGGCGCGTACCTGCTGCTCGCGCTTTTCGGGCGGCACGTAGCCCCGACTGGCCGCCTCGTCGGCGGTCGACAGCGTGGCGTGGCGCGACGACGTTTTGTGGTACACCTTGTCCCCCACCGTAAAGTACGCGTTAATGCGGGCGCGTCCCACGCCCGCTTTCTTGGTGCAGTACTCGCGCATCGTGGTCATGTTGGCCAGCGCGGTGCTGGCCACAACGGCCGCCGACGACGCCGCCTGGGCCTGGTGCACCGCGGTGCGCTTCATCTTGGCCACGACGCGCGCCTGGGCGGCCGGATTCTCGATGCCCTCTGTCACCATGCGCTTGTACACGGGGGCTTGGGCGGCCGCTTCGACCAGCTCTTGGGTCGTCTGGCGACCTGGTGCGACGGACGGTGTTCGGCCAAAGCGCGGCATGCGCTTCAGGTTCATGCGCCACGTCTGGGCCAGTGCTTCGGCTGCGCGCGCGCGGCCAAAATGACCCAGCAGTTTGCCGACAGCCGAGGCATTGATCTGCCAACGAAAGGGACGGCGTTTGCGCTTGGACATTGTACACAGACATACAGCATGGAACACATTTCACTTTTATCTTATGCACTGCTTAATCACAAGTTTTGGAGAAATACCCATGGACATGAGCTCTTGCATCATCAACTTGCCGGCGTACGGCATCTGAATCATGTGCACGTCCGTGCCGCCACACATGCAACACTTCATGGGTTCGTACGTCTCGTGCTGTATGACCGTGCCAATGAGCCCGCACTGTTCGCACACCGGGGCATCATACTTGTCCGAAGAAATCATCATGCGCTCGTGCAGTACGGCGGCCGCCCCGTGCGCCACGCCGCAATCGCGCTCCATTTCGCCCCATCGCAGCCCACCGCCATTGGCGCGACCGTCGACGGGCTGACGTGTAAGACCGACCACCTTGCCACGGGCGCGCGCATGAATCTTGTCCTCGACCATGTGTTTCAACCGCTGGTAAAAGGTTGGGCCAATGAACACGCGCCCCTTCAACCGTTTGCCCGTGTGCGGATGGTACATGACTTCTTTGCCGTCCTCGGCGTACCCAGCCTTCTTGAGCATGTTGCAAATCTCTTCCACCGGTTTGTGCGAAAAGGCCGTGGCGTCGATGCGCGTGCCCAAGAGGGCGGCCAACTTGGAGCCCACGCACTCGAACACGTGTCCAATGGTCATGCGGCTCGGAATGGCGTGCGGATTGACAATAATGTCGGGCACAATGCCGTCCGCCGTCCACGGCAGGTCTTCTTGGCGGTACATCATGCCAATTGTGCCTTTTTGGCCATGGCGACTTGAAAACTTGTCACCGATTTGCGGTATTCTCTGCTCTCGGATGCGTGTTTTGGCCGTTTGGCCGCCGTTGGCATTCTGAAAGAGAATCGTAGCATCGACAACGCCCGACGACTTTTTGTTTTTGGTAATGTGCGGATACTTTTTGCCGGGCGTGACATTGCAAAACAAGGCTTTGCCCTTGTCGATCACGGTATTGGGAAACGTCAGGCCATCGTCGTCCAACGTGGACGTCACGTCGCCGTACGTCTCTTGTTTTTTGAATTCGGACGCCGGCGCCTGGCGCGTCGAGGCATTGGACGAGGCGTACGTACGAAACGTCGTGGACCGCCCCAACCCGCGTTCGATGGCCGACTTGTTGAACAACAGCGAATCCTCTTGGTTGTAACCGCCGAAACACATGATGGCCACAATGGCTTGCGTGCCGGCGGGCAATTCGTCGCCGCACAGCGCTTTGGCCGCCCGGGTCGTGACCAACGGTTTTTGCGGATAGTGCATAATGTGCCCGTTGGTGTCGAAGCGTTTCGCGTAGTTGGAGGCGTACACGCCCATGGCTTGCTTGCCCATCGCCGACTGGTACACGTTTCTTGGCGACTGGTTGTGGTCGGGGTACGGGATCGTCGACGCGAGCGTGCCCAGAATCAATGACGGGTCGAGCTCGCAATGCGTGTGTTCGGGCGTCACGTCCTCGGGATGCAAGGCGATGTAGGCCGCCTCTTCCTCGTACACGGACAGATTTTCGACGACGCCCAGCGTAAACAAATCTTCCCAGTGCAACCGCCCGTCCTTCAGGTCGTTCACCTGTTCGGGCTGTATCACCAGCTCGCCGTCTTTCACCACGAAAACTGGCCGCGACACGCGTCCTGAATCCGTCCACACGTACACGTGCGGCGCTTCGACGGCCACACAGACGTCCGACGACACTGTGCGAACGCGCCGCGCATGGCGCAACGCCGCCACAACGTCCAGCGAGGCGACGGTGCCGACCGGTGCCCCGTTGTGAAACACAATGCTCCCACCCCCGTCCACCAAATGCGTGTCGATAATCTGCAGCACTTTGGCCGTTTCGCACTGCGTTGTCACGTACGCGGACAGTGACAGCTGCTTGACGAGACCGCACGGCCCTCCTTCGGGCGTTTCGGACGGACACATGTAGCCCCATTGGTTGCCGTACAACATGCGCGGCGCGATGATTTTTTGCTGCGAATCGATGCCCGTGTCGACGCGGCGCAACTGTGAAATGCACGAGATGTACGTGTTGCGGTTCAGCAACTGCGAGACCCCGACGCGCCCGGCAAACGCCGACGATTTGATCTTCCAATTGCCAGTGGCCAGCGCATACTTGATGCCGTCCGTAATGTGTTGGGGCTGAATCAAGCGATGCGGGCGAATACGCTTGTTTTTGTTGAGCAGTGCCGTGGCCTGCTTGCGCACGGTGCCCAACATTTGGTAGAACAAGTGCGAAAACATAGACCCGAGCATGGCGCCCGCCGTGTCCAGGCGCTTGGCGCGCACGTGGTCGCGGTCGTCGAACGGCTGCCGTTTGTGCAAACAGTCCAGGTACTTTTTCCACTGCAGTGCCAGCTGCAGCGTCTTTTTGGCCGGCAGCACGTTGGGGTAGACTTGGCGCGCCAGCGCGGCGGCGGGATCTTCCGTGTATTTGCCCATCCAGGCCAGGGCCTCGGCTTGTGTGACGGCGCACGCCGCATCGCTCATCGAAGCGCGGAAATCGTCTTGGTCAATGTGCAGCTGCCACTGGTCTTCGACGTCGCCGAGGGCCCGAAACAAAATGACAATCGGAATCTCCACTTCGACGCCCGGCAGTGTCACGCGGTACGGCGAAGCGCCAAACTTGCGCGTTTTGATGCGCAACGTGGCCACGCGGTGGGCAATGGGGTCGTACTCGGCATGGTACAAACATTCGGTCGGCGAAAAGCAAAACATAATGTTGGGCGAAATGCGCTCTTGCACGACGAGCGTCTTTTCGCGCCCGTTCACGATAAAGTAGCCGCCCGGGTCGTGCGGGCACTCGCCTTGGGCATAGTCTTTGTCGCGACTGGACGAGCACAAGGACGACCGAAACATGACGGGCATGCGGGCCAGATACACGTCGTTGTATTCGTCGGTCACGCGCTCGCCCTGGTCGTTGCTGTGCGTGTATTTAATATTGACAAACATGGGGGCCGAATACATCAGGTCGCGGTTGCGCGCTTCCATGGGCGTGTACCGGCGAATGTCATTGTTCTTTTCCATGCACGACGGCACGCCGTAACGCACACCGTCGAGCCGAATGACGTGGGTCGGACCTTCGAACGAAAACTCCGACCGCACTTCCACAGGCCGGTGATTCTGCACCACTTCGGGCACGATGCGCGACACAAAATCGTCGTACGAGTGGATGGCCTGGGCCGTCAACGACACGTCGCGAAACAAGGCCTCCACCACATGTTTCTGCATGGGTGTTGGGCACAAGACACAGGTTAAACATAAAGTCACATATTCTTTAATTAAGTATGTTTCGCATATTCTCGGTGAGCAGGTGATCGATGTCGAGCCGGTGCGTCGGGCGCGCGTGTTCGGAGCGGCAGACAGACCACAGCCAGCACGACAGTTCGTCGGCGGTGTCCAGGGCGAACCAGGCGGCGTCACTGGCGTCCGAAGCCAGAGTTTGCAGGCGCAGGGACCCCTTGGCCGTGCGAATTTCCACTTCGGCCACCTGGTGCGGGGCGGCGCGGTAACCCGTCGCGCAGTGGTATTTGGGGTCGGTGGCCGTGCAGAGGATGTCCAGTGCGCCGTCAGCATGCCGCTGGAAACCGCGAATGTTACAGTGCGCCACCATTTCGCCGATGCGCAGCGGCATCGTGCGCACCCCGTACACGAGCGTTTTCTTGATGCACTCGTTCTTAAAGTGACACACGACTTGGCAGGGCAGTTTGGCCAGTTCGAGCGAGATCTGACTCCATGCGTGGAACAGATGCTGCGGCGCGACGCGCAGAGTCGTTTGCGAACCTTTGGGCACGGTTACGTGCGCTGTGGCGGCCGGCAAGATGGTATCGGGCCATTGTTCGACGGCAAGAGAGACCATGATGTGGACAACACGTATATGCTTTATACAAGAAATTTTAATTCGAATGAATTAAAATCCACGAATACTATTGCTAGTGGAACTATATGACAAACACAACTCTGATAAATATGCGCGTCGGTATCACCGGATTTGGACGTATTGGAAAGCTTGTGTTTAGAATCATCGAAGACGCGAGACAAAACGGTCACTCGATGACAGTGGTGGCCATCAATTGCCCGTCGGTCACGTCAGAGAACTTGCAGTATCTGATCAACTACGATTCGGTGCATTCGTGCTCAAAATTCGACATTGAGACGACCGAGAACACGGCGACAGTCAACGGCAATACGATACAGCTCTTTCGCGAACGGAATCCCGCCGATATTCCGTGGACGACGGCAGCAGTGGACTGTGTCATCGAATGCACTGGCGCGTTTAAAACGCAACAGACGGCGGGCGCACATCTTCAACAAGGTGTCAAAACTGTCGTGGTTTCTGCACCGTCGACCGACATTCCAATGTTTGTCATGGGTGTGAATCACGCCTCGTATCAACCCGACATGCGCATCGTCTCCAATGCCTCGTGCACAACGAATTGCCTGGCGCCGGTCGCCAAAGTCTTGCACGACCACTTTGAAATTCAAGAAGGTTTTCTGTCGACGATACATTCCATCACGTCTTCGCAAAATACGCTGGACGGGCGCGCGTCGAAAAATATTCGCATCGGCCGTTCCAGCCAAAACATCATTCCGTCCACCACCGGCGCGACCAAGGCGCTCGGCGTGGTCGTACCTGCACTCAAAGACAAGATCACTGGTATGTCGTACCGCGTGCCCACTAACAACGTGTCCGTCATCGACTTTTCATTCCGTACAGCGGCGGCCACTACGTACGCCGACATGATTCGCGTTCTGCGTGCGGCGGCCAACACGACGCTGGCCGGCATACTCAGGTGTAGCGATGACGAATTGGTCTCGTCTGATTTTATCGGCGACCCGCACAGCGTGATAGTCGACGTCAAGCTGGGTCAATAAATCGGCCAGCGATTTTTCAAGATTGTGGCGTGGTACGACAACGAATGGGGTTACAGTCAGCGCGTCGTCGATTTGGTCAATTACATACACAGTAAACACTAAGTTATTGTTTAAATATCGCGATTCCCAGAGGGCACAAATACTTTAACTTGTCGAACCAATAGACAATCTCGCGGTGAAAAGAGTCGACCGACCCATCCTGTGCCACTTGGTTGGACAAAAATGTCCCCCCGCACACCGCGTCGGCGTTTTGCGTCCCTTGAATGCCGCTACCCGATTTCCGCACACTGCCCCCCGAATTCCTTGTGAACTCGGACGGGACGACGACGCCTACGGACACGA
>MDTG01427386.1_pt1 | contig 19529 bp, 16 predicted proteins | sample 811421 | NCBI WGS metagenome assembly MDTG01 (sample SAMN05326645, study PRJNA326480) | marine metagenome | isolation source: seawater | place: Pacific Ocean: South East | collected 2011
ATTTGGATTGTACATTGCCTCTTCAAGTTCATCATATTTTAACCCTAGCTGTCCTTCATCTGTTCTACCATCATCCCACAATCCATCTGTTGGGGCTGCTTTAATTATTTCATCTAAAATCCCAAGCTCTTTTCCAATTTCCCAAACCTGAGTTTTATTACAATCTGCAATAGGAGATATATCTACTCCTCCATCACCATACTTTGTATAAAAACCAACTCCAAAATCTTCAACTTTATTACCGGTGCCAACTACTATTCCCTTGTTGGCTGCAGCAACTTGATAAAGTGTTGTCATTCTTAATCTGGCTCTTGAGTTTGCCATGCCATGTTCGTTGTTAAAATTCGACATACTTTTGCTAAAAGCTAAAAATAACTCGTCTAAATTTATAGTATGAGCCTCTACATTTTTAAATTTGTTAATCAACCATTCTTGATGTTTAATACTTAGATCATGTTGTTGAATTTTTTGTTTTATTGGCATTGACAAAACTATCGTTTTCAAACCTGTCATTGCACTGAGTGTACTTGAAACTGATGAATCAATTCCTCCAGAGATCCCTATAACTAAAGATTGTGCCTTTGATGGCATGTTGTTTACGTAATCTTTTATCCAATTTGATATATATTTTGTTTTTTCGGAAATATTCATAATCGATTAATTATTAATTAATGTTAATTTTACAATGTATTAAGATGCCGCTCTACTTGCATTTTTTGAATAGGAGCTATTCTTTTTTATCTCATCAGAAATCAAAAATGCTAATTCTAAAGCTTGATTAGCATTAAGTCTTGGATCACAATGAGTATGATACCTGGAAGATAAATCTTTTTCAGATATTTTTTGTGCACCCCCAATACATTCTGTAACATTCTGACCTGTGAGTTCGATATGAAGACCGCCAGCATAACTACCTTCACTTTGATGACAAGCAAATACATTTCTTACTTCTTTTAAAACACTATTAAAAGGTCTCGTTTTAAATCCAGTAGATGCTTTGATTGTATTTCCGTGGCATGGATCGCATGACCATATTACATTAATGCCTTCTTTTTTTATTGCTCTTATCAATTTTGGCAAATGTTTAGAAACATTATCTGCACCAAATCTAGAAATTAATGTAATCTTTCCTTTCTCGTTATTGGGATTAATCTTATTGCAAAGATTAATTAAATCTTCAGCTTTTAAAGTAGGGCCACATTTAATACCAATCGGATTTTCTATGCCTCTACAAAATTCAACATGGCCTCCATCAATCTGTCTAGTTCTATCTCCTATCCAGACAAAGTGCGCTGATGTATCATGATTTTCACCAGTAGTTGAGTCTGTTCTGGTCATCGACTCCTCGAAGGGTAAAAGCAAGGCTTCATGGGATGTCCAAAAATTTACTGTTTTTAATCTTCTATTAAAATCGGAATTAATTCCACATGCATCCATGAAATCAAGTGCATTAGCAATTTGATCCTCTAATTCTTTAAATCTTTTTGCCTCAGGACTTTTTTTAATAAAACCCAAATTCCAGGTATGAACTTTTTTTAAATCTGCAAAACCACCGTGAGAAAAAGCTCTTATCAAATTTAAAGTCGCTGCAGATTGAGAGTATGCTTTAAATAATCTTTTAGGATCAGGGATTCTTGCCTTTTCATTAAATTCTATTCCATTTATATTATCCCCTAGATAACTTGGTAGCTCGACACCATTTTTTATTTCAACGGGTGAACTTCTAGGTTTTGAAAATTGTCCCGCAATTCTTCCAAGTTTCACTACTGGCAATGATGCTGAATAAGTTAATACTAGAGACATTTGTAACATTAGCTTAAATGTATCTCTTATGTTGTCAGGATGAAATTCAGCAAAACTTTCTGCACAGTCACCTCCTTGCAATAAAAAAGCTTTTCCATCAACAACCTCAGCCAATTGATTCTTTAAATGTCTTGTTTCTCCTGCAAATACTAATGGTGGAAAAGTGCTAATCTTATCCAAAACTTTATCCAAATCCTTTTTGTTTGGATAATCTGGAATATGTTTAACAGGATACTTTTTCCAAGAATTTTTTCTCCAATTTTTCATATACAACCCTAAAGTGTTTTAACAGAGTTTAAATTTTATTCAACAGTAACAGATTTAGCCAGATTTCTTGGCTTATCTATATCATAACCTTTTTTGAGAGCTGAATAATAAGCAAGTTTTTGCAGTGGAATAGTTAAAAGAAATGGAAGTAAATCATCGTTTGTATTTTCAACTTCAATTGTTTCCCAAATATTCTCCGATACAACTTCATCTTTACTTTTATTTGTTATTAGTAATACCTTTGCACCTCTTGCTATAACCTCCTGCATATTAGAAATTGTTTTCTTATAATAGTTATCTCTTGGTGCTAAAACGACAACTGGCATTCCTTCCTCTATTAATGCCAATGGCCCATGTTTCATTTCTCCTGCTGGGTAACCTTCGGCGTGGACATAGGATAATTCTTTTAATTTCAAAGCACCTTCAAGAGCAATTGGGTAAGAAAAGCCTCTTCCTAGAAACATTGAACCTTTTGCTTCATTGAATGTAGAAGATATGGTTTGTATATGGTTATCTAATAACAATGTTTTTTCAATTAAATTAGGTAAATTTTTTAAATCTTTAATCTTTTCTTGGTAATTATCTTTTTTTATTTCTTTTTTAATATATCCAAGCTTTAACGCCAATATATATAAGATTAGTAATTGTCCTAAGAAGGCTTTCGTAGAGGCAACACCAATTTCAGGACCACAATGAATTGGTAGGACATAATTTGATTCTCTTGCTATAGAACTTTCAATCACATTAACTATTGCGCACGTTTTCATTTTATTTTTATTACATAAATCTAATGCTGCATAAGTATCTGCTGTTTCACCTGATTGAGAGACAAATATATACAAATTGTCTTTTTTAAACTTATTTTTTCGGTATCTAAATTCTGAAGCAATATCAATATTTACATCTAATAATGTTAGCTCTTCAAACCAGTATTTTGCCATTAAACATGAATGATATGCTGTGCCACAACCAATTAATGTTAGAGATTTTATTTCATCAATATTCCATGGAAAATTAAAAATATTTATATCTTTATTGATGTTGTCTATATATTCTTTTATTCCTGTTTTAATTGTTGTTGGTTGTTCTTCAATTTCCTTAGCCATAAAATGTTTAAAATCCCCTTTTTCATAATTTGTATTATCTAAAGAAAGTTCTAGAATTTTTTTATCAATTTTTTTTCCTTCACTATTAAAAAAATTCACCTGATCTTTTTTAACAATACAAAATTCCCCATCATCTAAATAAGTAATTTTATTAGTCATTGCTTTTAAAGCATAAGAGTCTGAACCTAAATAATTTTCGTTTGGACCGTAGCCAACTGCTAGTGGTGATCCCCTTCTGGCTCCAATTATTAAATCTGGAGCGTCTTTGAAAACTATACCAAGAGCAAAACTTCCATGTAGTTGATTTAAAGTTTTTGTAATTGCCTCTTCTAACTGAAATGATTTTAAATTTTCAGTTATTAAATGAACTATTACTTCTGTATCTGTTTGAGATTTAAAATTATGACCTTTATTAGTTAAATATTTTTTTAATATTGTTGAGTTTTCAATTATTCCATTGTGAACAATTGAAACATTGTGGGAAGAGTGTGGGTGCGCATTTAGTCTATTAGGTATACCATGCGTTGCCCATCTTACATGACCAATACCAACATTTCCTTTTAAATTTTTCAAATCAAAATTTTGTTCTAGACTGTCAACTCTCCCTTCAGATTTCACTTCGTGGATTATGCCTTCCGAAAGGGTAGCGATACCAGCTGAGTCATAACCTCTATACTCTAATTTTTTGAGAGAATTAATTATACTTGCTGATACGGGTTTATTACTAGAAATTCCTATTATCCCACACATAAACTATTTTTTTTTTCTTTTATAATTTCGCACTTCTGTTTGCAAAGTTCTCGTTAATGCTAAAGATTTTTTTTTTTACATTTTTAGTTATAACAGATCCAGCTCCAATTATGCTGTTTTCCTTTAATGTAACTGGGGCAACCAAAGAAGTATTTGAACCAACAAATACTTTGTCTTTGATTATTGTTTTATTTTTTTTCACACCATCATAATTACAAGTTATTGTGCCTGCACCAATATTAGCGGATTTACCAATTAAACTATCTCCTACATAAGATAAATGGTTTATTTTGGACTTTTTTCCAACTATGCTTTTTTTTACTTCAACAAAATTCCCAATTTTAGATCCTTCTTTTAAAACTGTTTCAGGTCTAATTCTTGCATAAGGTCCCACTTCAACTTTATTTTCAATAATACAGTTTTCTAAGTGAGAAAAAGATTTTATTATAACATTATTGCCTATTTTAACTTTTGAACCAATAATGACATATGGTTCAATTGTAACATTCTTACCTATTCTTGTATCTTCTGAAAAAAAAATAGTTTCAGGACCAATCATTTTAATTCCTGACTTTAAAAATCTATCCCTTAATTTTTTTTGATTTTTTTTTAGATTTAATTCTTTCATTTTTATTTCTTTACATTAAGTATATAAGTAAATTAATTCACAAATTATTTCTTTAAAATACTTTTAAAATGAAACAAAAATTTACTGTATTATTTGATTTAGACGGGACTCTTGTTGATACAGCACCAGATTTAATGCGTGCACACAATCATGTTATGAAAAAATTTGGTTATTCAACTAAATCTACTAATGAAATTAGAAATTTAGTTGGGAAAGGTGCAGGTGCATTAATTGGAAGATCATTGTGGGGACAAGCAAAAAAGGAATTTAGTAAAGTGGATAATGAAAAGATAAAACAAGAAATGATTAATGAATTTATAGACTTTTATGGAAAAAACATAATTAATGAAAGTACATTGATTAATGGTGTAAAAGAATTTTTAATTTGGTGTAAAAGCAAAGATATATCAATGGCAGTTTGTACAAATAAACAAGAACTTTTATCTAATGATCTTTTGAAAAAAATAGGAATATATGATTATTTTGAATATGTTGCTGGATCAGATACTTTTGATTACTGTAAACCAGACCCTAGACATTTGACATCAGTTGTAGAAATCCTTAATGGAAATTTAAAAAAAACAATAATGATTGGTGATAGTGAAACAGATGCTAATGCTGCGAAAGCTGCAGGAATTCCTATAATTTTATTAGAAGATGGTTACACTGAAAAAAATAAAGATGAGATTTATCACGATCATTTAATAAAAGATTTTATCAACATTGAGAAGATAATAAAAAGATACCTATAATGATTAATTCTAATCCTGTACCTTTTTTATCAAAAAAAAATGTAAAATTTATCGAAAATATAATAAATGAGAAAAAAATAGATTTTGTAACAGAATATGGAAGCGGAAATTCCACTATTTATTTTATCAAAAATTTAAAAATTAGAAAAATTAAGTTTGTCTCTATAGAAAATGATAAATTTTGGTTTTATGAAAATATAAAATCCATTACAAAAATTTTTAATCCCAATAATGTTAATTTAAAAAAAAAGTTCTGGACTAGTAAAGATTATAAGATGTTTTATAAAACAGATAGAAAACCATTCACTGAAATAATTGATGGAAAATCAAGAATTAAAAAAATTAAGAATAGATTAAGTTTAGGTCCATTTTATAGATTTGAAAAAAATAGTAATTCGAAATTTGCAGGTAAATTATTTATTTTTTACCCAATAATAAAACCTTTGTTGATTTTGATTAATAGTTTTTTACAAAAACTTAATAAATTTAATAATGAAAAAAGTGAATGGAATTGTCAAATAGAAAAATTAGATTTTAAATATAATCTCGTATCGCCAACAATGAAAGATCAGTTTGGAGAAAGTCCAAACATAGATGATTATGTAAATGCGGGTTTAAATTTTTTAGAAAATCAGGATAAAAGTAAGAATATTTTATTTATGATTGATGGTGGTCCTAGACATTATATTGTCGAAAAAATAATTAACAAAAAATACAATCATAATATTCATATATGTTTGTTCGATGCTCATAGACCAGAATATGACGAAATTTTAAATAAATATAATGGGACTTTTTTTAAAGGGGAAGAAATACTGGATAATGATATAGATTTTTACTCAATTTTTCCTGATGAAAAAAAAGAAAAACTTCTTTCTAAAGAACTTTGGTATTTTAATTATCAAAATTAAAGCATTAAATTTTACGCTAATCTTAAGGTAAATTTTGTAGGTATTGGTTAAATTTGACCTAAAAATCTTTAAGATTGATTATTTTTTTTTAACTATTAAAAACAATTTCAAAATTAGGAGTTATTTTGATAGTTCATAAAATAAAAGTATACCCATCAAAAATTCACTTACCTAAAAAAAAACAACTTGCCTGGAAAATAGCAGAAATAGCTAGCGATAATTCAAAATTGAATAAAAACGCTATAGAGATGGCGATAAATAGAATTATTGATAATGCATCTGTTGCAATAGCATCTCTCAACAGAAAACCAGTTATCTCCTCTAGAGAAATGGCTTTAAAACATCCAAGAAAAAATGGTGCTACAGTGTTTGGTGTTAATAATAAGTTTAAATTTGATTGTGAATGGGCCGCTTGGGCCAATGGTACAGCTGTGAGAGAGCTTGATTTCCATGATACTTTTTTAGCTGCAGATTATAGTCATCCTGGGGATAATATTCCTCCATTAATTAGCGTTGCTCAACAAAATAAAAAAAGTGGAATAGATCTTTTGAAAGGAATTATTACTGCTTATGAGGTTCAGGTAAATTTAGTAAAAGGAATTTGTTTGCATAAACACAAAATAGATCATGTTGCTCACTTAGGTCCAAGTGTTGCAGCTGGATTAGGTACAATGCTAAAATTAAATACTGAAACAATATATCAAGGAGTTCAACAAGCACTTCATACAACTATTTCTACAAGACAGTCTAGAAAAGGAGAAATCTCAAGTTGGAAAGCATATGCGCCCGCACATGCAGGTAAACTAGCGATTGAAGCAATGGACAGGGTTATGCGCGGTGAAGGTGCACCTAGTCCAATTTATGAAGGCGAAGATAGTGTAATCGCCAGAATTTTAGATGGGAAAAAAGCGCTTTATAAAGTTCCTCTTCCTCAAAAAGGAGAGTCAAAAAAAGCAATATTAGAAACTTATACAAAAGAATATTCAGCTGAATATCAATCACAAGCTCTTATTGATTTAGCCAAGAAATTAAAAAAAAAACTAAGTAATTTAAATTCAATAAAAAAGGTAGATATCTATACAAGTCATCACACACATTATGTTATTGGAACTGGAGCTAATGATCCTCAAAAAATGGATCCTAATGCTAGTAGGGAAACACTTGATCATTCAATTATGTATATTTTTGCTGTGGCTTTGGAAGATGGAGATTGGCACCATGTCAAGTCATACACTAAAACTAGAGCAAAAAGAAAAAGTACTCTTAAAATTTGGAAATCAATCAAAACTCATGAAGATAAAAAATGGACAAAGAAATATCACGATCCTAATCCAAAGAAAAAATCATTTGGAGCTAAAGTAGTCGTAACTTTAAAAAATGGAAAAAAAATAATTGAACAACAAGATAAAGCTGATGCGCATCCGTATGGACTACGTCCTTTTAAAAGAGAAAGTTATATTAAAAAGTTTTTAACTTTAACTAATAATATTTTAGAAAAAAAAGAAAGTGATCGGTTTTTAAAAAATGTACAGAACTTAAAAAAATTAAAATCTGGTCAGCTAGATAGATTAAATATCATGGTTAAAAAAAGTGGACTTAAAAAAAATTTAAAAAAAGGAATTTTTTAATGCATTTTATAACTAAAGAACCTAAACAGAAAAGAATAGATTTTAGAGACAAATTAAAATCAAATAAAATTTTAAGAGTACCTGGTGCCTATAATCCCTTGACAGCAAAATTAATTGAAGAAATTGGATATGATGCTGTTTATGTTTCAGGCGGGGTTATGGCAAATGATCTTGGTTTTCCAGATATTGGTTTAACAACATTGCAAGATGTAAGTACTAGATCTTATCTAATATCAAGAGTAACAAATCTTCCAACAATTGTTGATATTGATACAGGATTTAAATCATGTAAAGAAACTATTGAAACATTTGAAGAATTTGGAGTTACTGCGGTACATTTAGAAGATCAAATTGAAAGAAAAAGATGTGGCCATCTTGACAATAAAGAACTTATTTCAATTGATGTTATGGTAAAAAAAATAAAAGAATGTGTTTCATCAAAAAAAGATTCAAACTTTAAAATTATTGCTCGATCAGATGCAAAAAATGTTGAAGGTATTGATAAAATGATTGAAAGATGTAAAGCATACGTTGATGCGGGGGCAGAAATTATTTTTCCAGAAGCCTTACAAGATGAAAATGATTTTGAAAAAGTTAGGAAAGAACTGTCTTGTTACCTTTTAGCTAATATGACTGAATTTGGAAAATCAAAGCTTTTTAATTACAAAGAGTTAGAAAATTTTGGATATAATATTGTGATTTATCCTGTAACAACCCAAAGATTAGCAATGAAAAACGTAGAAGATGGATTACGAGACATTTATGTAAATGGACATCAAAATAATATTATTGATAAAATGCAAACGAGGAAGAGATTGTATGAACTTGTTGACTATGAAAAATATAATAGTCTAGATGAAAAAATTTACAATTTTAGTACTGATGGACACGAATAATGAGTGATGAAATTAAAAAAGGACTACTTGGTATAGTTGTTGATGAAACGGAAGTCTCAAAAGTCATGCCTGAGATTAATTCACTTACATATAGAGGATATGCTGCACAAGATTTGTGTGAATATTGTAGATTTGAAGAGGTAGCTTATTTAATATTAAATAAAGATTTGCCAAACTCAATTCAATTAAAAAAATTCGAAAAAGAAGAAAGAAATAACAGAGAATTATCAAAAAATTTATATGAAATAATTAAACATATGCCCAAAAAATCACATCCCATGGATGTGGCTAGGACAGCTGTTAGTGTAATGGGTTTAGAGGATAACGAAACGTCTGACTCTTCAATTCAAGCAAATATGAATAAAGCTCTAAGAATTTTTGCAAAAACACCCACGGCTTTAGCAGCCTTTTATAGAATTAGAAAAGGTAAAAAACTTATTAAACCAAAAAAAAATTTAACCTTTGCTGAAAACTTTTTTTACATGTGCTTTGGAAAAGTGCCCCAAAAAGAAATAGTAAAGGCTTTTGACGTGTCTTTAATTTTATATGCTGAACATAGTTTTAATGTTTCAACTTTCACTGCAAGAACTATCACTAGCAGTTTATCAGATATACATGGGGTTATAACTGGAGCTATAGCTAGTCTCAAAGGTCCATTACATGGTGGAGCAAACGAAGAAGTAATGCACATGATGAATAAAATTAAAAAACCAGAAAATGCACTTAAATGGATAAACAATGCACTTGATAAAAAGGATGTTGTGATGGGATTTGGTCATAGAGTTTACAAAAGTGGTGATTCGAGAGTTCCAACAATGAGACAATATTTTGGAAAAGTTTCTAAAATTAAAAAAGATAAAAAATTTGAAAAAATTTACGATATTGTTGAGAAAGTAATGATAGAAAGAAAAAAAATTCACCCCAATGTAGATTATCCAACGGGACCAACTTATCATCTGATGGGGTTTGATACCGATTTTTTTACGCCAATTTTTGTCATTTCAAGAATAACCGGATGGTCTGCACACATAATGGAACAACATGCGGCGAACAAACTGATTAGACCTCTAGCTAGTTATAAAGGTAATAAACATAGAAAAGTTTTGCAGTTAAATCAAAGATAATTAGAGATTTTCAATTTTAGCAAACCTTGAGTTATTCATAATTTCACATTTAAAATTATTGTTTTTTACATACTCATCAATAGCTTTTTTTACACCAGGGGCGTAGGATAAATTATAATCATCACACAAGATTGTTCCATTTTTTTTCACAACATCGATACAATTTTCTAGGTCATTTTTTACTGTATCATAATCATGTCCGCCATCTAAAAAAACATAATCGATTTTGGACATATCAATTTTTTTTAAAATAATATTTGAATTACCTTTGATTAAATCTATATTTTTATTAAATTTTTTTAATAAGTCTTTTACAGCTTCTATGCTGTATGGATCTTGTCTTTTAATATACTTAAAATAAAACTGCTTTAAAGGATTAGAAAAATTTGTATTAGGTATTATTTCAGAGATATTTTCATCATTTTTTTCAAATAAATCTAAACCGATGTATCTAAAATCATCTTTATGGATTTGATAAAGTAATTCACAAACATTTCTGGCAGTGACTCCGTGAAAAACTCCTACTTCTAAAAAAATTTTAGGCTTTTTAATTTTTATTTCATTTAAAAAAAAGTCACCATCTCCTTTTTGCTTAAGGCTAGTTTTTCTAAAATATTTTTTATATTTCAAATAATTTAACTAAAAGCTTCCACCCAAGTTCCTTGAGTTGATGCTTTGGAATACTCTGTTGCACGACCTTCGAAGAAGTTCATATGTTCAACTGCATTTAACATTGTGTCTAGCCATCCAAGAGGATTTTTTTGCACATCATAAATCGCCTCTAAACCAAGTTGATCTAATCTTCTGTTGGCAATAAATCTAATGTAATCTTTAACATCTTTGGCAGTTAGACCTTCCATTGGGCCCATCTCGAAAGCAAGATCTATAAAAGCATCTTCATGCTCAATTATAGTTCTACAAGCTTCATAAAGTTCTTTTTTAAGTTTAGGTGTCCATATTTCTGGATTCTCTTTTATGAACTCCTTAAAAATTCTTATCATAGAATTACAATGAAGGGTTTCATCTCTAACAGACCAGGTCACTATTTGCCCCATACCTTTCATTTTATTATGTCTAGGGAAATTTAAAAGAATTGCAAAACTTGCAAACAGTTGGAGCCCTTCAGTAAATGCGCTAAACACAGCGACTGTTTTTGCAATATCCTCTTTTGAATTTACATTGAAATCTTGCATATAATCATATTTATCTTTCATTTCTTTATATTTCATGAAAGCTGAATATTCTGACTCAGGCATACCGATAGTATCTAGCAAATGAGAGTATGCTGCGATGTGAACTGTTTCCATTGATGCAAAAGCCGTCATCATCATTAAAACTTCTGTAGGTTTAAACACAGTCGTATAGTGCCTTAAATAACAATTGCTTACTTCAACATCTGCTTGGGTAAAAAATCTAAATATCTGAGTTAACAGGTTTTTTTCTGATTGAGTTAAGTTTTTTTGCCAATCTCTAACATCGTCACCAAGTGGTACTTCCTCTGGTAACCAATGAATTCTTTGTTGAGTTAACCATGCATCATAACACCATGGATATCTAAAAGGTTTATAAACTGGGTTTTCAACCAATAACCCCATTTTTTTTGGTTGAATTATCTCTTTTTTTTCTATTTTAATTTTTTCTGCTACTGACATGATAAACACTCCTCATATTCTGGTCCTTCATTTGTTTGTTGATTTTTAGATTTATATACATTGGCTGTAATATCTGTTGATTTTGCATCATTAATATTTTCAGCTCTTTGAATTGATTTTGATCTACAGTAATAAAGGCTTTTTAGACCTTTTTTCCATGCATCAAAATGAATTTTATGTAACTCTTTTTTATGAACATCTGCTGGTAAAAACAAGTTTACAGATTGAGCTTGAGAAATAAAAGGTGTTCTATCTCCGCTTAATTCAATTATCCAATTTTGGTTAAGTTCAAATGCTGTTTTAAAAACATCTTTTTCCAAATCAGTTAAAAAATTTAAATGGTTTACAGATCCTTGATTAGTTGTAATAGTAGACCAAGTTTCATCATCATTTTTTCCATGTGATTGAAGAATTTCTTCCAAATATCTATTTCTAACATTAAAAGAACCTGAAAGAGTTTTGTGAGTATAGCTATTTGCTGCTATTGGCTCTACACCTGGTGATGCGCCTCCACAAATTATCGAAATTGAGGCTGTAGGCGCTATTGCTGTTTTATTAGAAAATCTTTCTTTATAACCATATTCAGCTGCATCTGGGCAAGCTCCTCTTTCATCAGCTAAATCTTTAGAGGCCTTGTTAACTTTTTCATGAATATTTTTAAATATCTTTTTATTCCAAGACTTAGCCATTACTGACTCAAGTGGAATTCTGTTTTTTTGCAAAAAAGAATGGAAACCCATAACGCCTAGTCCAACACTTCTTTCTCTCTCAGCAGAATATTTTGCATCCTTAAATTGTTCTGGTGCTTTATCAATAAAGTCAGATAAAACATTATCCAAAAATCTCATTATATCATTAATCATATCAGGATCATCTTTCCACTCATCATATTTTTCTAAATTTAATGATGACAAACAACAAACAGCTGTTCGGTCTTTTCCATCTTTGTCAATTCCTGTAGGTAAAGTTATTTCGCTACATAAGTTAGATGTTTTAACAGTAAGGTTTGCTAGTTTATGATGTTGAGGAATTAGCCTGTTAACAGTATCAATATAAATTATATATGGCTCACCAGTTTCAATTCTAGCAGTTAATAATCTTATCCATAGATTTCTAGCTGATATGGTTTGTTGAATTGTTCCATCTGCAGGACTTTTTAAAGCCCACTGTTCATCATTTTCAACTGCTCGCATAAATGCATCTGAAACTAAAACACCATGGTGTAGGTTTAAAGCTTTTCTATTTGGATCGCCACCAGTTGGTCTTCTCATTTCGATAAACTCTTCAATTTCAGGATGATCTACTGGAAGATAACAGGCAGCTGAACCTCTTCTCAATGAACCTTGACTTATAGCCATAGTTAAAGAGTCCATAACTTTTATGAATGGAATTATTCCCGATGTTTTGCCAACTTTACCAATTTTTTCGCCAATTGATCTTAAGTTACCCCAATAACTTCCTATGCCACCACCTTTAGCTGCTAACCAAACGTTTTCACTCCAAAGATCTAGTATACCTCCCAAGCTATCTGAAGCTTCATTTAAGAAACAAGAAATTGGTAACCCTCTTTTAGTGCCACCATTTGATAAAACTGGTGTAGCAGGCATAAACCAAAGATTACTGATATAGTTGTAAATTCTTTGAGCATGCAGGTTATCGTCTGCATATGAACTTGCAACTCGTGCAAATAAATCCTGAAAAGACTCATTATGTCCGAGATATCTATCTTTGAGAGTTGCTCTACCAAAATCCGTTAAATTTGAATCTCTTGAACGGTCAATTTTGATAATAATACCTTTGTCATTTTGAAAAAGTTCAGTTTCTGTATTTAATGAAAAAAGATCCGGTCTTTTTTCTTTAGGTAACTCTTTAACTTGAGGGCTGTATTCAGAGACAGCTTTCTTGAGTGCTTGTGATAGAATCTTATTCATAATTATGTATTATATTTTGTTAATTTAACGAAAACAACTATATGTTGTATGCGCTTTTATTTATTATACTATATAAACAACAAATCAACAGAACATTTATAGAACGTGACAAAAAAAATATCAATAAAAAAATCAAAAAAAAGGTAAGTAATCAACAGTATGTGTAAAGAATTAAAAATAGACCCTTACGGCTTCAGAGAATATGACGCTCGTTGGCTTTATGGAAAAGATATCAATAGCAAAGGAATCACGAATCTTGGTAAAGGACTAGGTTCACAAATTAAAATTCATACTAAGAAAGTTAACCCAAGAATTATAGTCGGTCATGATTATAGGTCATACAGTGAGGAAATAAAAATAGCTCTAAAAAAAGGATTAATTTCTACAGGATGTTATGTTGAAGACATAGGTTTATCCTTATCACCTATGGTTTATTTTGCACAATTTAATTTAAATTCTGATGCAGTTGCAATGGTAACAGCTAGTCATAATGAAAATGGTTGGACAGGTGTAAAAATGGGCATAAAAAAAGGATTAACCCATGCACCTGAAGAAATGAAAGAATTAAAAGATATTACTCTAAAACAAAATTTTTCAAAAGGTGAAGGTAATGAAAAGCAGATAAAAAATTTTCAACAAATTTATAAAGATAACTTAATCAAAAATAACAAAATTGTAAAAAAAATTAAAGCAGTTGTAGCATGCGGCAATGGTACTGCTGGTATTTTTGCTCCAGATATTTTGAGGGGAATTGGTTGTGAAGTCATTGAACTAGACTGTGATCTTGATTGGAGTTTTCCAAAATATAATCCAAATCCTGAAGATTTAAAAATGTTACATGCAATTTCTAAGTGTGTTAAAGAAAATAAAGCTGATATCGGTTTTGGTTTTGATGGAGATGGAGATAGAGTTGGAGTTATTGATAATAATGGAAACGAAATTTTTTCTGATAAAATTGGGCTATTAATAGCAAGAAATTTATCATCAACATACAAAAATGCTAAATTTATTGTTGATGTAAAATCAACAGGATTGTATTCAAATGATAAAATATTATCAAAAAATAATTGTGAAACTATCTATTGGAAAACTGGACATTCACACATAAAAAGAAAAGTAAATAAAGAAAAAGCACTAGCCGGATTTGAAAAAAGTGGTCATTTCTTTTTTAATCAGCCTTTAGGCTATGGATATGATGATGGCATAAACTCAGCTATTCATATTTGTCATTTACTAGATAATAATAACAAATCAATGAACGAAATAATTGATGAATTACCTACTACCTACCAAACTCCAACAATGGCTCCATTCTGTGAAGATAATGAAAAATATCAAGTAGTTGAACAATTAATAAAACAAATTGAGAAATTAAAAAAAGATAAAATTAAAATTGATGGACAGATAATAAGCAAGATTTTAACTGTAAACGGTATTAGATTTTCTTTCAAGGATGGCTCCTGGGGTTTAATAAGGGCGTCATCAAATAAACCTTCTTTAGTAATAGTTACCGAAAGCCACACATCAGATGTCAGAAAGAAGAAAATTTTTGAATTTATTGACAATTTGCTAAAAAAAACTGGTAAAATTGGAAAATACGATCAAAAAATATAAAAAAAAATTAATTTTCAACTATTAAGTGTTAAAAAAAATTAAAAGAATCAAATATTAATTTTATTGAGGTGATGGAGGGAGACTGAAATCACCTCTTTTTTTTTTAAGTGCTATAATCTCAAATATTCGTAAAAAAATTTAATTGATACTATCAAAAGAAAAATACCAAATAATTTACTAATTTTGTTTTTATCTATACTGTGAACAGTTTTGGCACCTATTCTTGCCATAAAAGTCGTTATTGGAATAAAAACTAGGAAGGCTGGAATATTTAAAAAACCTATACTTAAAGGAAGGTTAGACTTTAAATAACTACCTGAAACTAAAAAACCAATTGCTCCAAATAAAGCAATTAAAAAACCTACTGCTGCAGCACTTCCTATAGCTTTATTAATTGGATAGCCAAAAAATTTAAGTATTGGTACGTTCATAACAGCACCACCAATTCCCATCGGGGCAGAAATAAAACCAACAATAAAACCAAGAATGATTTTTAAATGCAATCTTATATTAATAATAATGCTATTTTTTTTTTCTTTGATTAAAATCAAATAAATACCTAAAAATAAAATTACTATTGAAAAAAAAAGGACTAAAGACTTAGTTTTAAGAGTTGCTGCAAAAATTGTTCCAATGACAACTCCTAATATTACAAAAATTCCGTAACTTTTAACAATATCAAAATCTACAGCCTTAAATTTATGATGAGTTAAAACTGATACTATCGAGGTTGGTATAATTATAGCAAAAGATGTTCCAACCGCTAAATGCATTATATAATGTTTATCAATTCCTAAGGTTCCAAAAATATAATAAAGAAATGGAACAGTAATTAAACCACCACCAATCCCAAATAAACCAGCAACAAAACCAACAGGAATAGCTGTCAGGATCATTAATAGAATAGTATAAGTATATTCGTTTGCTAAAACAGAACTAAGCAGATTGTCCTTCTCTTATTATATCAATATTATTGTATTTAATTTTATCCATAATGTGATCAATTTTTTTTATGTCTGCATCTCGAACGCACATATTTTTACTTAAATATCTCTTCCAATAACTTGCTCCCGTTTGCCCATGAAAAAGACCTAATGTGTGTCTCATAATTTGATTCAATCTAGTACCTTTTTTCAATTCATCTTTTACATAAGGAATTAGTTGCTCTATTACGTCCTGTCTACTTGGTACATTTTCATTTCCAAATATTTCTTTTTCGATATTAGCTAGTATATAAGGTGTATGATAGGCTGCCCTACCAATCATTATTCCATCTGTTTTTTTTAAATGAGGTTTTATTTCCTCTATCGAAGTTATACCTCCATTAAGTATTATTTCATCATTTGGGAAGTCTTCTTTTAGTTTATAAACATATTCATACTTTAGTGGTGGAATATTCAAATTTTGCTTTGGAGTAAACTTACCTAGCATTGCTTTTCTGGCATGAATTATAAAGGTTTTAACTCCTGTTGATTTTAATTTTGAGATAAATCTATAAAAGTTTTCATAATCCTCTACATTATCATATCCAATTCTTGTTTTAATTGTAACTGGTAATTTAGTTACTGATTGCATTTTACTTAAACAGTCAGCAACTAAATTTGGCTCTTTCATTAAACAGGCGCCAAATTTATTTTTTTCAACTTTTCTACTTGGGCAACCTAAATTAAGATTAATTTCATCATACCCAAAATCTTCACCCACTTTAGTTGCATTAGCTAAAAGTTTTGGTGATGATCCACCTAATTGAAGGGCTACTGGTTTTTCGTTAATATTAAACTCTAATAACTGTTTTTTGTCTCCTCTATTAATTGCTTCGTCTACAATCATCTCTGTATAAAGAAGAGTGTTTTTAGATATTAATCTTAGAAAAAATCGCTCATGACGATCTGTACAATCCATCATAGGAGCAACGGATACTTTCCTATTCATATACTTAAACTTTATATTATTTTTTTAAGAGTTTGAAGCTTCTGCGTCCTCTGTTGCTTCAGTTTCTTCCTGATTTTCTGATTCTGCAACTTCATCTAAAGAAACTTCTCCTTGCTCATTCATTGAATCCTCTCCAATTGATGAGTCTACCTCTGGTTTCGCAGTTTTTGATAGTTCAGCTAAATCTTCTTTTGAGAATTGAATTTTTTCTGGAGTTTTTCTTGCTCTTTTTGATGGTAAGATTGGAGTACCACTTTTTGAAATTTCACCTTTGTAAAGGCTTTCAAAGTCATCACCTATTTCCTCATCATCCTCCTCACTGTCATCAATTTGTTCAACATGTTTTCTGAGTTTATAGATAGCACTTTCTGTTAATTCTGAAACTTTTACTTTTTCATCTGCAATTTCTCTTAAAGAAATGACTGTGTTTTTGTCATTATCTTTATCAATAGTTGGTTCAATGCCTGCATTTAACTGGGTAGCTCTTTCTTTAGCAACTAGAACTAATTCATAAGGACTATCGACTTTATCAATACAATCTTCTACGGTAACTCTAGCCATGCGCAGTATCTACACAGTGAAACTTTAAAAATCAAGTTCTATTTTATAAATAATGTGGATTTAGCTTATTATTAATTAAATAAAGAAGAATAATTGAGGCAAAAATATATATTCCTGAAACAACAGCTATTTGTTCAATTGAGAAACCAATATCAATTAAAAATCCAAATAAAGCAGTACCAAAAGCCGTTGAAAATACCATAAGTGCAGTTGTTAATGCTTTTATAGTTCCAATAAACTTAACACCATAAATCTCAGCCCAAGTTGAAGAGCCAAGCACATTTGCAAGCCCATTAGTCACTCCAAGTAGACCAAAAAATATAAATGAGAACAATGGAGCATTAAAATAGTAAAGAACTATAGTTCCAAAAAAAAGAGGGATATTCATATAGATAAGTAATTTTCTACTGGAAAATTTATCAATTAAAAAACCAGATATAAAAAGAGTAATTACTGATAAAATTGAATAAGCCATGAATGATTGTGCAATCACATAAGGGCCCCATCCTTTTGAAGAAGATATAAATGACTGATAAACAAAAGAACCTGTGGCAATCCATGGCATGGCCAACATGGTCATACATATTATGTAAAACCTATAATCTTTTAAAACTTCTAGTCTCCTCCATTGTTTAATTTTTTTAGTGTTCTCCTCAATTTTAGATTCTTCCCTAGTATCAAGTTTTACCTCCTTTACCAAAATAAAAGTTGCAGCAGGCAAAACAAGTAACACTAAAATAGAAATTGAAACCCAGATATCTCTCCACTCTATAAAAGTTAATAAAAAAACAATCAAAACTGGCATCATAAATTCAGCCAATGATAATCCTAACCAACTTGTGCTTAGAGCTTTTCCTCTATTTTTTTCAAAAAAACGAGATATTGTTGTTGTGGCAGTATGACTTGATAATCCTTGTCCAGCTAAGCGCATTAAAAAGATTCCTAAAAATAAAAAAATAACAGATGAAATTTTTGAGAAAATAAAGCAAGAAGCAGATAAAAAAATTATTACATAAAACGCAAACTTTAATATATTTACATCATCAATTTTTTTTCCAATCCAAATTAAAAAAATACTACTCAATAGAGTAGCTGATGCATAGATTGAGCCAAATTGTCCATGGGTGATTGATAAAGCATCTCTAATACTAGAATTAAATAAACCAAGAAAAAAACTCTGTCCAAAGCTAGAAAAAAATGTAAAGATAAATCCAAATAAAATTACTTTTAAACTTAGATTATTAAACATAAAAAATTATGAGTTGTAATGTTGCTTTCATAGGTCTTGGTGTCATGGGTTATCCAATGGCCGGTTATATATCAAAAGGTGGGCACAATGTAACTGTTTTTAATAGAACGAAATCAAAAGCAGAAAAATGGATTAAAGAATACAAGGGTGAAATGGCAGAAACACCTGCCGAAGCTGCAAAAGATGCTGAGTATGTTTTTACATGTGTTGGGAATGATAATGATTTAAGAGAGGTAACATTTGGAGACAATGGTGCATTTAAAACAATAAAAAAAGGTTCAATCTATATCGATAACACAACAGCATCAGCAACAATTGCTAGAGAAATTTATGAACAGGCAAAGAAAAATGGATTTGGCGCGTTAGATGCTCCTGTATCAGGTGGACAAGCTGGTGCAGAAAATGGTGCACTGACAGTTATGATCGGCGGTGATCAAGCTGACTTTGACAAAGCAAAAGATAAAATTGACTGCTACAGCAAAAAAATGAAACTACTTGGTAAAGCTGGTTGTGGACAACTAGCAAAGATGGTTAATCAAATTTGTATAGCAGGATTAGTTCAAGGATTATCTGAAGGAATTAATTTTGGAATGAAAGCTGGATTAAATATGGAGGATGTTATTGAAGTAATTTCAAAAGGTGCCGCACAATCTTGGCAAATGGAAAACAGATACAAAACAATGATTGATGATAAATTTGATTTTGGATTTGCAGTTGATTGGATG
>MDTG01448053.1_pt1 | contig 19529 bp, 18 predicted proteins | sample 811421 | NCBI WGS metagenome assembly MDTG01 (sample SAMN05326645, study PRJNA326480) | marine metagenome | isolation source: seawater | place: Pacific Ocean: South East | collected 2011
AAGTTTTAGGCTATCCAGCGTTATTCCCGATTATTTTGTCGCTTTTTGGTGTCGTTCGTATGCGATGGTGTGCGTATACAGGTCTAAATTGTTGTTAGGTGAATTAAATGGCACTAGATGAGCGCAAAGGCGTCTGGAAATCTGGCAAAGGTAAAGGTCGGCATAAGCCTAAAGGGCGGCAAGTGCAGGACGATGCGTTGGGTGAGATTCAAGCGCTGTTGAGTGAGCGTCCGCGCCGAGCAGATTTATTGATTGAGTATATGCACTTGATCCAAGATCAATATGGACATTTGTCGTCAGTGCATTTGGCTGCTTTGGCAGAAGAAATGAAGCTTGCGCAATCAGAAGTTTATGAAGTCGCAACATTTTATGCGCATTTTGATGTTGTAAAGGAAGGCGAGGCTGTTCCACCAAATTTGACTATTCGCGTGTGTGATAGTTTGGCTTGTGAGCTTGCTGGATCTGAGGATCTTTTACGCGATTTGGTGGCGAAGTACTCAAGTGGTACAGAAGTACGTGTTTTGCGTGCTCCATGCATGGGACGCTGTGACACTGCTCCGGCTCTCGAGTTGGGTCATAACCATTTAGATAATGCAACTGTCTCAAAGGTTGAGACTGCAATTGCGACGGATGATACAAAACCTCACATCCCTGATTACGAACAGTTTAAAGAATATTTTGATGGCGGTGGATATCAAACTCTGAAGTCTTTACGCGGTGGGGCCAAGACTCCGGACCAGCTGCAAGACGAGGTCTTGGAAAGTGGGTTGCGCGGTATGGGCGGTGCTGGCTTCCCGTCTGGCAAGAAATGGTCATTTGTGCGTATCAACGAAGGTCCAAGTTATTTGGCAGTCAACGGAGACGAGGGTGAGCCGGGCACTTTCAAGGATCGGTATTTTTTGGAGCGTGAGCCACATGTATTTTTGGAAGGTATGCTTATTGCCGCTTGGGCTGTGGAGGCGAAGACTTGCTTTATATACATGCGTGATGAATACCCTGCAGTTTTGCAACTCTTAGCTAAAGAGATTTCCAAGTTGGAAGCAGCTGGGATCGTTGAAGAAGGGTACATCGATTTACGCCGTGGCGCGGGTGCGTATATCTGCGGTGAAGAAAGCGCAATGATTGAGTCTATCGAGGGCAGGCGTGGGATACCAAGGCATCGTCCACCGTTTGTGGCGTCTGTTGGTATCTTTAATCGTCCAACGTTAGTGCATAACGTGGAGACATTGTATTGGATCGCAAAAATTGCACGTTCTGGTCCGGGTGTTTTTGGTGATCACGGTACAAACGGGCGCAAAGGGTTGCGGTCCTTTTCTGTGTCAGGTCGAGTGAAGAACCCTGGTGTAAAGCTTGCTCCTGCTGGGACAACTATGCAGGAATTGATCGATAATCACTGTGGTGGTATGCTCGATGGGCATAGCTTCAAGGCGTACCAGCCGGGTGGGCCATCTGCAGGGCTGTTGCCGTCCACCATGGCTGATATTCCTCTGGATTTCGATACGTTGCAGGAACATGGCACATTTATTGGGTCTGCCGCGATTGTGGTGCTAAGCGATCGGGATAGTGCGCGAGGTGCGGCATTGAATATGCTAAAGTTCTTTGAAGACGAGAGTTGTGGACAATGTACACCTTGTCGTGTTGGCTGTGAAAAGGCGGTTAAACTCATGTCCGAAGACAAGTGGGATCAGGGGCTGCTGCAAGAGCTGTCAGTTGCCATGGTCGATGCTTCGATCTGTGGTCTGGGGCAAGCTGCTCCAAATCCGATCCGTATGGTCATAAAACACTTTTCTGACGAGATTTGAAAAAAGCGGCATATATAGTTGCGTCTAACACTATTGATTTCGCAGTACGGTTCAGGCAGGTTATTTTGTTATTGTATTCGTTTGTCTGTTGTTTTCAGGCAGCCAGTTTCACAAAGATTTTTCTCAGAACACTCTAAGTTGTGCTCTTGAAGTTTATTAGCGCGGCACGAACACAACTTGTCGCTGTGCGATGGCGTCCTAATATTGGGAAAAAATAGCCACTTCTCCACCACGCATCATTGTGCGAATGGATGCGGTGACTATTTTTAAATATTTAAACGGGTGGTGTGATTTTTTCTAATGTTGTTCCCAATTGCTTCGACAGGAGGAGAGATACATTTCTAGTGTGTTTGTGACATAAATTTCCTTGCCCCCAAATGCTTGGTGTTTTACTGAGTTACACACCGATTTCGGATATAAATTTTGTACGCAGATAGGCTTGGAGCCCTTCTTCGCCACCCTCTGTGCCGTAGCCAGAGTGGTTCACACCGCCGAAAGGTGTTTCTGGGGTGGCTATGCCGAAGTGGTTCACGCCAAACATGCCGACGTTGATGCGATCGCCGAGTTCTTGGGACAGCGCTCCGTCTTTGGTGAAGGCATAGCCTGCAAGGCCGTACTCTAGTTTATTAGCTCGATTAATAATGTCCTCTTTGTCTTTGAAAGATGCGATGGGTGCAACTGGTCCGAAGGGTTCTTCGTTCATAATTTTGGCGCTTTCTGGAACATCTTTCAGAACGGTTGGTTTGTAGAAAAAGCCTTTATTGCCGAAACGAGAGCCACCTTCTAGTAGTACTGCACCGTGCGAAACTGCATCATCTACAAAGTCTTGCATAACTTCTAAACGACGTGAGCCGATCAGTGGGCCCATTTGTGTTCCAGTTTCAATGCCTTGGCCTACTATGATATCTTTGGCGTGTTGAACCATGCGTTCGGTAAATTCGTCATAAACCGCGTCTTCTACGTAAAACCGTGTAGGTGAGATGCAGACTTGACCTGCGTTGCGGAACTTTGTGGCAGCAGACATCTTAGCTGCGGCCTCGATATCAGCATCTTTAAAGATCATGACGGGCGCATGGCCACCGAGTTCCATTGTGCAACGGATCATGCGTTTTGCAGCTTGAGCCTGAAGTAACATACCTACTGGTGTAGAGCCTGTGAAAGAGAGTTTCTTGATAATTGGACTATCCAAAAGGTAGCTGGAAACTTCGGCTGGTTTGCCCCACACAAGGTTCAAAACGCCCTTTGGAAGACCTGCATCTTGGAAGCAGCGTGCGATTGCGATAGCGGCGGAAGGGGTCTCTTCGGATGCTTTCATTATGATTGAGCAGCCTGCTGCCAGGCCGTTACCGAGTTTACGCATCACGTTTGAGGCTGGGAAGTTCCATGCAACAAAAGCGGCGACTGGGCCAACGGGCTCCTTTACCATCATTTGGCGTTGCGATGTCATGCGAGTTGGGATTAGGCGGCCATAATTGCGTTTGCCCTGTTCGGCGTCCCAGCGCAGACATCCAATTACAAAATCCATTTCGAGGGATGCTTCACCAGCAGGCTTACCCATATCGAGGGCTATATTTTGTGCAATGGAGGCTTTTCGCTCTTCCATCAGGTCGGCGGCTTTGTTCAAAATGATTTGTCGCGCCAGCGGTGTTGTTGCGCGCCATACCTTAAACCCACGATCAGCAGCAGCCAGAGCAGCGTCGAGATCGGCTTGGGATGCATGCGGTAGTTCACCAAGAACTTCTTCAGTTGCAGGGTTAATCACGTTTTCGGTGATTCCTGAAGTTCCGTTTGTCCATTCGCCATCAATGAAAAGTTGTAGAGTTTCGTAGGCCATGTTGCACCTTTTGTTTCAGTTTATGCGCATAAGCCACGTTTAAGCATTTGTAGCAACGTAAATAATTCAAATCTGTCCATGAATTTGAAGAGTGTACAATTGAAATGGGAAACCATTTGCGTTGGTCATAACTTATGATATAGCCCGGCGAGAGTTTACCGATGGGGCGTTGAGCCAGTTCTTGATCCCCAAAATTTGTAGTGTCCCGCATGGGGCCAAAGCGCAAAGCCTAGCTTTCGCAAGTTATGAGGACTTTAAAACATGAGCGATGTATCAGACCGCGTAAAGAAAATTGTTGTTGAGCACCTTAGTGTTGACGAAGACAAAGTGATAGAGGGCGCGTCCTTCATTGACGACCTGGGTGCAGACAGCCTGGACACGGTCGAGCTTGTTATGGCGTTTGAAGAAGAGTTTGGTATTGAAATCCCGGACGATGCTGCTGAAACTATTCAGTCCTTTGGCGACGCGGTAAAATTTATTACTGAAGCTTCCTAAGGCCCCCACCCGAATTGATAACTATGAACGCGGTCCCGTCATGGGCCGCGTTTTCTTTTAGTGTCGAGCGTCATACGACTACTTGAACCGCAGGGTTGCACCTTGTAAATAGAACTTGAGTGAATTTCCAAGACTATGAGGACCGTTATGCGTCGGGTTGTTGTTACAGGACTGGGTATGGTTTCACCGCTTGCGTGCGGAGTTGAAGAAACTTGGAAACGCTTGTTGGCCGGGGAGAGTGCTGCTGGGCGGATCACACGCTTTGATGCAGACCATCTGGCAACAAATTATGCTTGTGAAATTCCACGTGGTGATGGATCAGATGGGACCTTCAATCCTGATGCCTGGATGGAGCCCAAAGAGCAGCGCAAAGTTGATGATTTCATTCTTTATGGGCTTGCAGCAGCGATCCAAGCCGTGGAGGATAGCGGTTGGACACCTAAAACAGAAGACGACCTTTACCGCACGGGTGTTTTGATTGGTTCTGGTATTGGTGGGTTGGACAGCATTGCGAGGACTGCGATCCTTTTGAAGGAAAAGGGGCCGCGCCGCGTGTCTCCATTCTTTATCCCTGGTGCATTGATCAACCTTGTGTCTGGCCAAGTATCAATCAAATACGGATTTAAGGGTCCAAACCATTCGGTTGTGACAGCGTGTTCCACGGGTGCACATGCTATTGGTGATGCGAGTAGGATTATTGGGCTGGGTGATGCAGATGTTATGATTGCAGGGGGTGCTGAGGGCGCCATTTGTGAGATCGGTATGGCTGGATTTAACGCATGTAAGGCGCTTAGTACGAAGCGGCGTGAAGATCCATCAAAAGCTAGCCGTCCTTATGACATGGACCGCGATGGTTTTGTAATGGGTGAAGGTGCGGGTATAGTGGTTTTGGAAGAATACGAGCATGCCAAAGCGCGTGGTGCGAGAATTTACGCCGAAATTCTTGGCTATGGCATGTCTGGCGATGCCTATCATATCACGGCGCCATCCGAAGATGGAGATGGTGGATTCCGCGCGATGCAAGCGGCATTACGCAATTCAGGTTTGGATGCAACCGCGGTGGATTACATCAATGCACACGGCACATCCACGATGGCAGATACGATTGAGCTGGGCGCTGTGGAACGGATGCTGGATGATAAAATAAAGCATGTGACGATGTCATCTACAAAATCATCGATTGGGCATTTGCTAGGGGCAGCGGGCGCTGTAGAGGCGATTTTTTGTATTTTGGCGCTACGAGATCAGGTTGCGCCACCAACGATCAACCTTGATAATCCAGCAGTTGACACGGAATTGGACCTTGCACCAAATTTTGCTCGTGAGCGCAACATCAAAGTCGCATTATCTAACTCTTTCGGATTCGGTGGAACCAACGCATCACTGATCATTGGTTGCGCCTCATAAGCGATAGTTTCAATACGATAGAGCAGAAAAATAGCGGAAAGCGCTTGAATGGCACGACATATTGCGGCAAATTTTATAAATTTTTTAATTGTCTTGCTGTTAGCTGTGGCTAGTTTTTTTTACTGGGCGAAGGCTGAGTTTGTTAACCCTGGACCGTTGGCGCAATCCATTTTTGTGGAAGTGCCACGCGGCGGCTCGGTATCAAGACTTGCGGCAGAATTGCAAGCTCAGGGAGCTGTTACGCATGCGATGATTATGCGGGTTGCAGCGAATTATAACGGGCAGGCGGAAAAGCTGAAGTTTGGGAATTATGAGATTCCAGCGGGTGCTTCAATGTCCCAAATTTTGGATATAGTCACAAAAAGTGTGCGTAGTGTTTATAAGTACCGTTTCACCTATAATATTTCCATTAAAACGGCAAGTTTAAGGCTGGAAGAGCGTGAGGCAAATGGCATTGGTTATGAGCGCTTGGTTTCCCAAAGTGTGGATAATCCTCTACCTATAGAATACAAGACGCTGATAGAAGCAAGGACGCCTATTAATTACCGTATTACGGTGGCGGAAGGTACTACATCTTGGCAGATTGTCGAGATGCTGAAGAAGGCAGATTTTCTTAGTGGCACAGTCAAAAATATCCCACCTGAAGGAATGCTGGCGCCTGACACCTACGAGGTGCGTCGCGGCACACCCGTGAATGAAATTTTAGGGCAAATGTTGGAATCTCAGGAACGCATTTTGTTAGAGGAATGGGAAAACCGTGCGCCAGATTTGCCGTTTGACACGCCCGCGGCTGCGCTGACATTAGCCTCTATTATTGAAAAGGAAACAAGTGTCGCTGAGGAGCGTGCGGAGGTTGCGGCCGTGTTTGTGAACCGTTTAAATAAAGGCATGAAGCTACAAATGGACTCTACCGTGGAATACGGGCTGACTGATGGTCAAGGGTTTTTGAACCGCGGTTTGCTGCGTAGTGAGTTGTCAAAGAAGACACCGTATAACACTTACGTGATTAAAGGTTTACCACCTGGCCCAATTGGTAATCCGCGTCGTGATGCTATCCGTGCGACGTTGAACCCTAACAAGTCTGACAATGTGTACTTTGTGGCAAATGGCACTGGAGGGCATGCATTTGCGGAAACTTTGGTTGAACATAACGCTAATGTTGCAAAATGGCGGAAGATAGAAGCAGAAAAGCGGCGGCAACAGCTGAATAATAGTGGTGGCTAGAACTATGGTACTTTGTGATAAAATTTACTGTTACGTTGATATTCAGATATAGATGTGAAGTCGTTTGAAGAGTTTGGTTCCTTGTGGTCGTTGATGCTTGTGGCAATCAAAACTCCCAAATTATTTGTTGAAAAAATGTTGTTTCAGATTAATTTAGCAGCAGAGTTGCAGGGGCCATAAGATGACACAAGAAGCTGTAAATATCGCAGAACTTGATCCAGTTTGGTCCCGTATCCAGCGAGATGCTTATGAAGTCATCAAGAAAGAGCCTATCATGGGGGGGTTGGTCCACTCGGGTGTGCTCCACCACTCTTCCCTTGAAAACGCATTAAGTTACCGTATGGCACTTAAAATGTCTTCGGACGAAATGCCGACACAGATTCTACGTGAGCTGATCGACGAGGCTTACGCAAGTGATTGTTTGCTGGGCGAAGCCGCTCGTGCGGATCTAATGGCTGTGTTTGAGCGTGATCCAGCATGCGATCGATTGATTCAGCCAGTCCTTTTTTTCAAAGGCTTTCAAGCAGTACAGTCCTATCGTATTGCCCATTGGCTTTGGTTAAAAGGCCGTCACTCGATGGCGCAATTCATGCAAATGCGCTCTTCCGAGGTGTTTGGTGTGGATATCCACCCAGGCGCGGTAATTGGGCGTGGTATAATGATCGACCATGCGCACTCCATCGTGATTGGTGAAACTGCTATTGTTGGCGATAATGTGTCGATGCTGCATTCTGTAACGCTGGGTGGTACGGGTAAGGCAGATGGTGACCGTCATCCGAAGATCGAAAACGGTGTTTTGATTGGAGCAGGTGCCAAAGTTCTTGGTAATATTCGAATTGGCTATTGCAGCCGTATTGCGGCAGGGTCCGTAGTGTTGCAAGAAATCCCACCGTGCAAAACGGTCGCAGGAGTTCCAGCTAAGATCGTAGGCGAAGCTGGCTGTTCGCAGCCCTCACAATCCATGGATCAAATACTCAGCGATCAATAAACGACGTAATTTAATTCTTTGAGCTTTTGAAATGAATATGTGAAACGATATCAAAACGCCCCTTATTGCGATTATCACGTCGGGACCTTAAATTCGTGTTTAAACTGATACAGCGTCACTACAGCGTTTACTGTCGCGGCCACCCACCGAGTCAAAGCTCTTAAATAGAAATCATTATCCGATGGTTTACACATACTTTTTTTGTGAAATTTTCAGTGTAAGTGTGTGGGCAGGCAGCTAGAGAAATCCACGAGTATGCGGTCAGGTGAGTTTTTAATGGATGACAGTTTTAATGCTGCTAGAATAATGATTGTGGCTTTGTACGTTTCAATAATTCCTGCCAATATATCAGAAGGTGAGAGGCATTATTGTAATTTTTTAATGATTTTGGTGGTAGATTCATTAACGAAGTGTTCGATTGGTCTCCTGCTTTAAGGCGGTTTGGGTTGGCTTAGCTGTATCTCAATTTTCGCACTTCTTATCATCATGAGGGAAGTCAAAAGCGTGGTAAGAGTAAGCGATATGATGGCCCCATTCTGGGGCATTATTGATGCTGCTGTGCCGGAAGCTAGTCTTTCTGCTTAAAACAAACTCTCGATCAATTCATCTGCTTTTGAGTGGAATTTGTTGGATTATATTTTCAGGCTCAACCAACCAGTCGAGCACATGCGAAATATCTTCCACATGTTGGGCTACCACATGAACAATCTTTCCATCGCGCTGGATTGTGCCTGTTACGCGTAATAATCGTCCCGCTACAACAGCACGGCGAAACCGTTGGTAAACGTTTTTCCACACAACAATATTAGAAGTCCCTGTTTCATCTTCGAGAGTTAGAAAGATCACACCCTTCGCTGTTCCTGGCCTTTGACGTACCAAAACTAATCCAGCTACGCAGACACGTTCTCCTTGAGGGGGCGTATTTAACAGTGCATGAGGTAAAGCAAGTGGCGGTCTAGGCCATATCGAAGTATGTGTCATGAGAACAAAAGTAGAACAATTGTATAACTACTTCAAGAAATACTAAATAAATTTTAGTAAACCACTGGTACGTTTTTTTTGTGATGGTACAACAAACTGAATGAAATTAGCCAGCCAAGGAACCCATAGCATGGCCAAGATTACATACATCGAATACAATGGTACTAAGCATGAAGTAGACGTTGCTAACGGCCTGACCGTAATGGAAGGCGCGCGTGATAACAACATACCGGGTATCGAAGCGGATTGCGGTGGTGCCTGTGCATGTTCCACATGCCACGTTTATGTGGATGCGGCTTGGATTGAAAAACTACCAGCTAAAGACGCGATGGAAGAAGATATGCTAGACTTTGCATGGGAGCCTGATGAAAAAAAATCCCGGTTGACCTGTCAGTTAAAGATAACAGATGACCTCGACGGTTTGGTGGTCCAAATGCCTGAGAAACAAATTTGATCCTACGATAAGTAGTACATGAGATAGGCGTCTTTTTTCGTACCTTCCTATTTTAGTTGGCTATATACGCTCAACAAAGTTCAATGAGCCTCCACATTCCCTAAGAATAGCATGGTCTTTGAAAACTTGAAGTGTGTGCAGTGCCCGTGAGCCCGAACTTATGCCAATAATTTGAAGTGGATTGTAGGTCAAACTATGACGTATATAACGCTTGGTTTGATCCAATTAATTTAACAGATGTTATACGAGATTCGGAGATGTATATGATCGATTAACGTAGTCTCCAATTTGCAACAATCGTTTGTCTTTATTTATACCTAAATGGTCACACGATGGAAAATGTCCCTTATCAAAAGCATTCCTAACGATTCTTTATTTGATCTTAGATAATCCTCAGTGATGCTCAGCACAAAGTATCTTCCTGGGCTCTTTTTGGTGCATTGATTTATACCTATTTAAAGAGACATACGATAACTCTAAGCTGATGCCTACGTCACGGATATGCTAACCTTCCAAACAAATACCCCTGACTTAAGAGGAGATTGCGATAGCATCGCATGAACCCCCAATTGAGTCAGGTTTGGCCATGTGATATTCTACTGAGGCCCAGGCTTTGTCTGACTGATCGCCATCCCGGCTATAATTAAGCCTAGGGCATATAAAAATTGCGCAGGCAGGCTTTCACCCAGCAACACAATACCAAACACCACAGCCCAAATTGGCACTTGATAATTCACAAGACTTAAGAAACTTGGCCCTGCTGAATTAATCACAGTCACCAATATAATCGTCGCAAGCGCTGTCGTAAACAACCCGAGAAAAGCCACGCCAAGCATGGCAGGCATGGACGCAGTGCCTGGCGCGCTTTCCACGATTAACGCGACTGGCAACATAATTGCCGCGGCCAAAATTAATCCAGCTGATGCAAACCCCATGGCTGATGTGGTTGGACAAAGACGTGTGATGATTGAACCAATGGCATAACAGCAAGCCGCCGCGATGCACGCAATCCGCGCCACTGACTCCCAGCCGTTCTCTGTTATTTGAAATGTATCCAATCCAACCAGTAAAGCAGTTCCGCTAAATCCAATTGCAAAGCCCATCACCTTTCGTAGCCCCATTTTTTCCTTAGGTAACAAAAAATGTGCTAGCGGCAAAACCAGAAGTGGCACAACCGCCATGGTGATACCGGCAAAGCTGCTGGTTACATAAACTTGTCCCCAAGACAGTAACGTGAACGGTAATGCGTTTGTAAATACTGCCATGCCTAGAGCGTGAAACCAAATTCGTTTACCGTTTTCTTTATTCCAATCTGGCAGCCGGCGCCCGAGACAGTAGGTCAGTACTGTCAGCGCGGCGGCGCCAATTCCGATGCGAAAAGCCGCTACCCACAACGGGGGATAATCCACCAGTGCGAATTTTGACCCCATGAAGCTGGCTCCCCAAATCACGCCAAGCGTGACTAGCAGCAACCAGTTTTTTAGCCCGGGATGATCAGGGGCTGCAGTCATAGGACTGCCAGAGTTAAAAAAAGGTATCGTGTTTGATGCACTTTTAATAATCTGCAAGGTCCAAATTTTAGTTTTTGGCTTTATCAACCATTTTTCCTGCTGAAATCCACGGCATCATGCCGCGCAGCCTTTCACCTGTTTCTTCGATCATGTGCTCATCATTTGCGCGACGAGAAGCTTTGATCGTTGGCTGACCAACCGCATTTTCTAACATAAAGTCTCGCACAAACTTACCGCCTTGGATGTCTTCTAAAACTGCTTTCATACGTGTTTTGGTTTCATCGTACTTCAGAATTCGTGGGCCTGTCACATATTGACCGTATTCTGCGGTGTTTGAGATAGAATAATCCATGTTTGCGATGCCGCCTTCATAGATTAGATCCACAATAAGTTTTACTTCATGCAAACACTCAAAGTATGCCATCTCAGGTGCATAACCCGCTTCCACCAGTGTTTCAAAGCCACAACGGATAAGTTCAACCAATCCGCCACACAGAACCGCCTGCTCACCGAACAAGTCCGTTTCGCACTCTTCGCGGAAGTTTGTCTCAATTATGCCTGACCGGCCACCACCTATTGCAGAACAATAGGACAAACCAATTTCCAGCGCACGACCGGAAGCGTTATTCTCGACGGCAACCAAACAAGGAACTCCACCACCTTTTGAGTATTCGCCGCGCACTGTGTGACCTGGGCCTTTCGGGGCCATCATCACAACGTCGATACCCTCTTTTGGTTCAATGAGACCAAAGTGTACGTTTAAGCCGTGTGCAAAGGCAATTGCGGCACCATCTCGAATATTATCATGAACATATTTCTTGTATGTTTCTGCCTGCAATTCATCGGGCATTGTGAACATGATCAAATCAGCCCAAGCCGCTGCCGCTGCAATGCTCATCACTTTCAGGCCTTCCCCTTCAGCTTTTGCAGTGGAGGGAGAACCTTCGCGTAAAGCCACGACAAGGTTCTTTGCCCCACTGTCACGAAGATTTAGTGCATGGGCGTGACCTTGTGAGCCATAGCCTAAAATTGCTACTTTCATATCTTTGATCAAGTTAACATCGCAATCACGATCATAATATACTCGCATAGTTCTCTCCTCAGCGTTGACTTAAAATCATTATAGAGTGTTTCTGAGGGCCAATAGTGCTAAAAATATGATTAAATCGCTTAATATGTTAATTGCCATTTGCGTAATAGTGAAATAATGAAATATTCATGCATAACATAGATAATATCGACAGACGTCTTCTTCGGCTTATGCAACATGATCCAACCGCAAGTGCAGCTGATCTCGCGTCCCTAGTGGGGTTGACTAAAGCTTCATGCTGGCGCCGAATTGAAAGGCTAGAAGCCAATGCAATTGTCACTGGTCGTAGCATACAAATTGATCCTAAGGCATTGGGATACGAAGTTGAGGTTTCTTTGCGTATAACGCTTGATAAAACCTTCTCAAATGCCTTTGATGACTTTATTGTCGAAGCGCGTAAAATCCTTGAAGTGAATGAAATCCAAACCTTTTTGGGGCGTGTTGATGTGCGCCTAAACGTGCTTGCCCGCAACATGAACCATTATCAAGAAATATATCGCACGCGAATCCTCCGTTTGCCGCATATCAACGACATCGAGTCTTTAATGCTTGTCGCCAATGTAAAAAGCGTTGAAAGTTTGCCGCTATGATAGATCTTGACGACACCGACCGCGCTATCCTACGCGCCCTACAAAAAGACGGTTCACTCAATGCAGCCTCCGTAGCAAAAATTGTTGGTTTGTCTCAATCCGCTTGCTGGCGGCGCATCCGCAAGCTAGAGGCTGCTGACGTGATTACAGGTCGGGTTATTCAACTCGACAAAGAAGCCCTAGGTTTTAATGTGACCGTTTTCCTGGGCGTAAAACTCGCCACTAAGGGCCGTGTAAGCATTGAGGACTTTGAGCGTGCAGTAATCGCTATCCCAGAGGTTCAAGTCGTTCAACATGTCCTTGGGCTTTACGATTATCGACTCAAAGTTGTTGCCCGTGACATTGCGGACTTTGAACGTGTACTTCGTCGTCGCGTGATGACCTTGCCTGGTGTCGGAAATGTAGAGGCAAATGTACTCCTCTCCGAAGAAAAACGCCCGGTTTGCGTTTAGCTATTAAAAAGAAAAGCACAACGAAAATAGCTGGTTTACCACGCAAAGCTTTCTCGCAAGTGACATGATTTGTAAGGAGCCTAACGAGAGGGTTCTGACTAGGCTCTCAATTATCTTTGCGAATAAGAAAGAGCTGAGGCACTGCATTCAGATCCTGAGACATCAACGTGTGCCCCTGCTCTGCGCAAAAATGCGGCATATCAACCGCGGCGGCAGGATCATCCGTTAAAACACGCAGAACCTGACCCTTTTTTAACGCTATTAAACGTTTACGAGCCTTGAGAACAGGCATTGGGCACAGTAGGCCTGTGGCATCAAGATCTTCATCGTGTATCATGGCTGTGATATAGTTTGTACGTCTGCAAAAGTCCATGCAAGCTTGATCATTCCCGAGGTGACGTGCCCGGTTCAGTGGAGTAAGCTATTATTATGTTTGGAATTGATGTTATTGATGCAGCCCTTCTGCCGTCTTTGCTTATTGCTATGCTTGCGGGCGTGATTTCATTTCTTAGCCCCTGTGTCCTACCCATAGTTCCGCCATATCTTGCCTATATGGGTGGGATTTCCATGCATGATATTTCTGATGGCAAACAATCAAACCGTCTTGCAATCATCGCGTCGGTCTTTTTCGCAATGGGTCTTTCAACCGTCCTAATATTTCTTGGTTTTACCTCCTCATTACTTGGCCAAATTTTTTTGCAAAATCAAAGGTTTTTTGGGGTTTTATCCGGCCTTGTAATTATTCTGTTTGGTCTGCATTTCCTGGGCCTAATCCGCATACCCTTTCTCTACCGTGAAGCTCGCATCGATGCTGGTGACCGGGGTGGCAGCGCGTTTGGTGCTTATATACTTGGACTAGCGTTTGCATTCGGTTGGACACCTTGCATCGGGCCTATCCTAGGCGCGATCCTAGCCGTCGCGGCCCAGGAAGGCTCTGTTGGACGCGGTACAATGCTCATGGTAGCCTACGCTCTTGGCCTCGGTCTGCCATTCATTTTCACCGCTATCTTTCTAAATAAGGCAGTTGGTGTGATGAATAACTTTAAGCGTCACATGGCAAATGTTGAGCGAGCTATGGGTGGTTTTCTGATCCTTGTCGGCCTTGCACTGGTCTTTGACTTTTTTTCTCGATTTTCTTACTGGCTGTTGGAATTATTTCCTTTCCTCGCGTTGGTTGGATAAGATCACTTAAATTGCACTTTAACTGTTTTAGTTTTACCAATGGCAGCTTGATCAAACAGGTCCAGTCTTCGTTATAATTGAAACCAAAGCAAAATGCGTTGCAAATATTTTTATTGATAAAAATTCTTTCAAAACGCTTTGCCCTCGCAATGCCAATTGCGACAGTTTATGATTTTACGTAGTTCACCCGGTAAAGGGCTTTAAAATCTTTACAGGGAGAGCAGCCCACTATTGCAGCATATTTTAATGTCTGCGGGAGGTGGTATCCACCTCATACTGATAATTGTTTTGGATGATCTCGATACCAGCGAAAAACAAATAACCTGATCGCTGAAGCCAGCCCACAATTTATGCTACGTTCAGTATCGATCTTTGCTGCTAAAACGTTTAGTGCAACGCCCTCTGTTTTTGCAATAGCGCGAAAACCATCCCAAAACTCTTGTTCCAATGAAACACTGGTTCTGTGCCCCCTCAGTGTGAGCGAACGTTTTGAGGGGCGATCATAACCAGTCATACAGAGGATTTTCTGGCATAATACATACCCAAAAGTTGTCTCATACTTCGACTATATCGGACCTGATTTGTATGAATGCTTGGCATCGTTGGTAATTTCTCCTTTTTAATTCCAATGGGTTTTTCTTATTAGCCCCTTTTATCCCTTGGTTCGAGGTTGGTGCAGGAACCAATCCATTGGATGATGTTTTACACATTATTTTATATTTTGCGTGGTAAGATACGTACCCGCTCCCGTTGAATTGGCATATCAAAAAAAAGCGGTTTGGATGTAGCCGAAATGCGTAAAATAAATGATGTCTGCTACGGAACCATCTTGTGTTAAAATATAGTAATCACATTTACTTCTGTGTGGTTTGCGATGGATAATTTGAATTTTCCTTAAAGCAACAATGCTTAACTATTTTCCATGCTCTGGTGGCAAACCGTTTGAAATATGTGATATCCAAGAAGCGTTGCCCATCTTAAAGTGGAAATCGTACGTTACTTCGTCGTTGTGCCGATTGCCTGGCCTCATGTCTCCTTATCATTGAGCCAAAGCTTTACTCAGAAGGGATGAACTGCCGGCGCCTAGGGATTGAATGCCCTTATTTTTGATTATAATGTTGTTATTATCTTGAATCTTTCAAGTCACATCCAACGTTGCTTGCTGTGTTTCCAAATCTTAGTATTATTTTGGCCCGATCATGTCCTTTGGCTGTACAACTTCCTCAAAACGTTCTGAGCTGACATAGCCAAGCTTGACTGCTTCTTCTTTTAGGGTTGTGCGGTTCTTATGAGCCGCTTTGGCTACGTTAGTCGCATTGTCATACCCGATCTCAGGTGCTAGCGCTGTTACCAGCATTAGACTTTCCCACATTAATTGTGAAATGCGCTCCTCATCCGCCTGAATGCCGGTTAGACAGTTGTCAGTGAATGCAATGGACGCATCCCCCAGTAGCTCCATTGATTGCAGCACGTTGTAGGCCATCATCGGTTTATAAACGTTCAACTCAAAATGTCCCTGTGAACCTGCAAAACCGACGGCCGCATCATTGCCAATAACTTGTGCACAAACCTGTGTGATCGCTTCTACCTGTGTTGGGTTCACCTTGCCTGGCATAATTGACGAGCCTGGTTCATTTTCTGGCAACATCAATTCGCCTAGACCACAGCGTGGGCCAGAGCTCAACATACGAATGTCGGACGCGATTTTGTACACAGAAACGGCAACTGTTTTCAAAGCGCCAGACATTTCCACAAGCGCGTCATGGCTTGCTAGTGCCTCAAATTTATTGGGTGCGGTGACAAATGGAAGACCCGTAATATCGCTAATATGGCTGGCTACTTTTTCTCCCCAACCTTTTTGTGTGTTTAGGCCAGTGCCAACCGCCGTACCACCTTGTGCTAACGGGTAGATGTTGATCAGCGCATGTTCGACCCGTGCAAGGCCCTGTTCCACTTGGAACGCGTAGCCACTAAATTCTTGTCCCAACGTCAGTGGTGTTGCATCCATGGTGTGTGTGCGTCCGATTTTGATAATATCTTTAAATTCTTCAGATTTTGCGACCAAACCCCTGTGCAGCTTGCGTAAACCTGGCAGTGTTACATCACGCGCTGTCATTGCAACTGCGATGTGCATTGCTGTTGGGAACGTATCGTTTGATGACTGTCCCATGTTACAATGATCGTTAGGATGTACTGGTGTTTTTGATCCCATCTGACCACCCAGTATTTCAATAGCGCGGTTGGAAATAACCTCATTTGCATTCATGTTTGACTGCGTACCAGATCCCGTTTGCCAAACAACCAGTGGGAAGTGATCGTCCAGCTTGCCCGTTACTACTTCGTTTGCAGCAGTAATCATTACATCTGCAATTTCGGCTTGCAGTTTGCCCGAGGCTTTGTTCGCTGTCGCACAGGCTTGTTTGATGACGCCAAGCGCGCGGATAATTGCTACGGGCTGCTTTTCCCAACCGATTGGAAAGTTTTTCAGGCTGCGCTGTGTTTGCGCGCCCCAATATTTGCTGGACGCAACCTCTAGAGGTCCAAAACTGTCCGTTTCTGTGCGGGTGTCAGCCATTATCATGCTCCAAAGAAAGGTCACAAACTCTATAAACGTGACCCTGCGCGTTGCCAACGGCGAAAAGTTGGTTCATGTTGATACGATCATTGCCTCTTATGCTTTTGGCATATGTCTACTTTCTTTCATAACATTGTTTACTGTTACAAAGCCGTGGCTTGATCGAGATTTGAAGTGGGCGTATAGCTTCAATCCCGTCAAAACACACTGGAGTAAATTTTTTTCACCGCGCTGCACAGCTATCCAAACTCCTGTAAATTCTACAATCGCTGTTCAGCCAACCTCGCATTACGACGCTTATGCAGGGATGGGGCTGGGGTTATGGTAAAGATAACCGTGACGTGACCTTTCAACATTTTTGAAAGTTTGCAAAGCTTGATTATAACCCGCCTGATGTAGCGCCTCGGCTTACAATGAAGGCTGCTCGCCATGCGCTTGAAGTACTTTTGTCCAAGGAAATGCCTGAAAGCAATCAGTTAACTAAATTATTTCAAAAAAGCTAGGATGGCTTACGAAATGCGTCCAAGGAAACAACTTGAGCATCGCCTTTTGGCTTGTCAGCTAGGGCATCAATCTCATTCCTTTCGCCCTCATCCCCCTCAATCACCACCATTGGGCTTTCCGAGTTGTTGCTTTCAATCCGATCTAGATCGTCTTCGTCATCGAACCGCAAACCAAAATCTACTGACGGATCTACAAATGTCTTGATTGCCATGAATGGGATAACTAGTGGTTCAGGTTGATCGCCAAAATTCAAAGTTACGGAGAAGTGATCGTCTAAAACTGTGAGATTTTCGAACCAGTGCTGCATAACAACTGTCATCTCCTTTGAGTAGCGTTCGCGCAGCCAAGGTGCAATATCTACGCCGGGGTGGTTAGTATCAAATGTGATAAAGAAATGATGGTCACCGGGCAGTTCACCCAGACCGGCGATTTCTTGCAGTAATTCACACATTAATCTCCGCATTGCGCGGTGCATTAGTTGTCCGTAGGGTATCGAGTCGGTCATTTTTTACTCATTTTCTCAGTCTTTGTTACCGGTCACAATAGTGTTATGCGGTCACTTGGGAAGGGTCAGATGGCGTCAAGAGTGATCCATGATTGATAGTTACTTATTATCAGGATTAATTGTGGAAAGCATCACAAACTGTGGTCATTGTATTGGTTTTCAACGAACTTTGGTGTTTTTTGTCCAGAATCATAACCGTACGTGTGTTTGATAATGCATTTGAATGCAAGCGATTGGAGTAGTATGTCATCACAGTTCGCAGCAGGTGTTTTTTAAATTGGTGATACCTCAATGACTGTATAAATTTTTAAGAAAAATCTATTTTTGAAGAGATCACAACGGGCCTTGTCGATAATGGTATGTTCCATGCCTTCCTGGTCGTCGCTGCAAACCTTAAATTGGTGACCTGAGAAAATGCCTTTTGATTGGTCCGTAAATTATGTGCAATCCTATTTATCCAAGTTACGGTTTTAGACTCCAAAATATTGTTGCAAGTACATACTTGGCTGACATTATCCTTAGATTTGGTTTCTAGTATAGGCTTCTGTTGCCAGGTGCCTACAAACCCCGCCTATGGTCGCAAAACCGTAGGAGTTAAGTTTTCAGTATTCCGCACTGCTTACGCAGCGAGGGCAACTGGAGCTCTGTTGTCATTTGCAACTAGCTTAAATGAACCGATAACGGTGGTATCTCACCGAGCAAAAGCTAACATCTTTAAACGTCCGTCGATCCTATTTCGACCCCTTGTTTCCTGCAAAGACAGGTGTCTTGGTGGAGTCGCCGGGTACCGCCCCCGGGTCCGATCCGTGTATTACATGCGCGTTTATCACCATAGCCTGCCGAAGCCGGCACGATCAGGATAGGCAGTCGTCAGCCTGAATTCAAGGGCGCGCTAGTAAAATTTTCTGCCAAAACTGATTTCTTCTCGTTCGAAATGGTGGTTCGGAAAACAGTTCAAAACAAAGCTCTCATTTTTGCCTTTGACCAAATGGCTCATTTGGAAAAATTTTTTGCCCGGCAAATCATGGCCTTCGCAGTTTTTTTAGCACGTTGACCGCTCACTGCATAACAAATGAATTGAGCTTCAAAATCAGCAAAAGCTCTGATTGCGTTCATCGTTTGATTGTAATCTTCTGTCTTGAGTCTAACGCTATGACTATTTGCAATGTTCATTGCGCTGTTGCTCGAAGTGGCATTCTGTAGTTATGCCGATACATCGCAATGCGATGTTTATGCAAATGTTTTGGTTATGGCATCCGATTTTGTGCTACTTTTAGGAAGTCTGTATGACTTGGCTTGAATGTGAAATCGTTCGTATTGGCGTACGCCACTTATATCAGGTGTTAGAGTTCTTTGTTCCACCTATGCCACTTGGAAAATAATATCTTTAAAAATCTGGCACACGCTTTTGTGACCAAGGCTATGCATTTTGCATCGGTTGCATCCAGGGCCAAAGTAATCGTGTGGAGGCTGGGTGCATCTATTTTATGCGAGACCACAGTTTTTACTTCACCGCCATTCCAACCACTGTTGGCGTCAATATTACTTCCAAAGCTGTTGACGCAATTAATCAGAGTTTACAGAGATTTTTTTTTGGTGTTTTAAGTAGTGATTACTGAAGACATACTCGGCAAATAGCCGGCATATCATTAGCATTAATGATTTCCAGATAGATCATCTCTCAAGACCACTTTACCAAGTTAGCGTGCAAAAATTCCTCTACCGTTGCCATATGGTGGTTCCTAGATGGCTTGCACCGGGATATAAAGGTGAGCGAGTCACCCAAAGGATAACACCCATGCCGATTACTTCAGAACAGCAATCCGACATCGATGAACAGCGGGCCCAAAGTACAGCCACACGCCGCGTGGTTGCGCCAGGAATGGAAAAGCACCTCTACACGGCTCATCAAGTGCTGGATCATGGCTTTGTGCG
>MDTG01021740.1_pt1 | contig 19528 bp, 18 predicted proteins | sample 811421 | NCBI WGS metagenome assembly MDTG01 (sample SAMN05326645, study PRJNA326480) | marine metagenome | isolation source: seawater | place: Pacific Ocean: South East | collected 2011
CCACCACGCGCCCCAGCAGACCAGGCCCCACCGGCACATCCGCAGCAACGGTCAGCGGCCACACGCGGGCCCCCGGGCGCAGCCCTTCCATCTGTTCAATCGGCATCAGGAAAATGCGTTGCCCATCAAAACCAACCACTTCGGCCTCGATATCGCCTCCCTGCTGACGCTCGACCATACAGCGGTCACCCACCCTTACGTTCAGACCAATCGCTTCCAGCGTCAGGCCAACCATCCGGATCAGTTTACCGGCGACTTTGGGCTGATAAGGAGATTGCTCGCCCAGCACCCCTGCCCAGCGCTCACTGAGGCTCATCCGGAACCTCGGTGGATACAGTACGCGATGCATTATAAGAATCTGGCTGAGAGCCGTTTTCGGAGTCCTGAAGAAGGTCAGCAGAGGCAGCTTCAGCGCTTTCTTCTGCCCGGTTGAGAATGTCTGTCGCGGCAGGGTCTTCAGCCAGCGGGGATGGTGGCGTGTCGTCAGCAAGGGCGGCATCGACCGCCTGCTGAAGTTCTTCGTTTATTTCATCCGCTGCGTCCGGCTGTTCAGTCTGCTCAGCAATTGCCTGATGCAGCTGATTCTGTTCATCATCGTCCGGGAAACTGGCAGCTTCCTGCATCAGCATTGGCAGAACCCGCTGCAGCAGCTGATTCAGGTGATCGGCGGTGGAATATTCAACCAGTGAGTGCTCACTTTCGACACGGCATTCACCGGCACGCAGTTTATCGTCCACGCGGTAATGCACTTCATCGCCGGTCATATCCAGACTGTTTTGCAGATGCGCAGCGTCATCAGGGCCGACAAAAACTTTAATCTGTTTTTCACCAGCCGGGAGTTCGTCCAGTGCATGGCGCACGTACTGATAAATGTTACGCGCTCCGCTGTGCAATTCGGTCTGCAGTACCTGTTCACACATACCCGCCAGCATGGCTGCCAGCACTTCCGGCAATGCCTGATCGCGTTCAACGATACTGGCCTGCAGATGCTGAATCAGACGATTCAGACGGCCGGAGATATTATTGATTTCCGCCTGCGCTTTACGCAGTCCTTCGGCGTGGCCTTCTTCACGCCCCTGTTTTTGCCCTTCTGCTTTGCCTTCAGCAAATCCGGCATCGTAACTTTCTTTGTGGCCAGCCTGATAACCGTCTTTATGGCCCTGCTGACGCCCTTCCACCAGACCCTGCTCAAGGCCATCGTTGTAGGCTTCACGACGGATATTTTCCAGCTCTTCTGCGGTTGGCAGATTCAGCTCTTCTGCCTCTTCCTGCGCAGACTCTGTGGCTACTTCTTCCTGCTTTTTCTCTTTTTCTGCCGTCCAGCCCGGCGGCTCCGTCCAGAACGGCAGACGCCAGGGTTTTACGTCTTTTTTATTTTTGACGTCTTCTTCATGCAGAGGATGAAAATGATGCGGCTGACGGATTCCAGTCATATTACATCATGGCCTCACCACCACCGCCGAGCACGATTTCACCGGCATCCGCCAGACGTCGGGCAATGGTAAGAATCTCTTTCTGCGAAGCTTCCACTTCGCTGACTTTAACCGGCCCTTTCGCTTCAAGATCATCACGCAGCAATTCGGCCGCACGTTTCGACATATTCTTGAATATCTTTTCCTGCACGGCCGGGTCCGCACCTTTCAGCGCAACAACCAGAAGGTCGGTGGAAACTTCGCGCATCAGTGCCTGAATGCCGCGGTCGTCGACATCCACCAGATTGTCGAAGACGAACATAAGATCCTGAATCTGAATACACAGATCTTCGTCCACTTCTTTGATCTGTTCGAGCAGGTCCGCCGCCATGGTGCTGTCCACAAAGTTGACAATATTGGCCGCCACTTTGACACCACCCATACTGGTGGTCTGAGCACCCCCTTTGCCAGAGAACTGACGCTCAAGAATATCGTTCAGCTCATGCAGTGCAGCCGGCTGAACCGCCTCCAGTGCAGCAACCCGCATAACAATATCGAGACGTACTTTTTCCGGGAAATTGGAGAGAATTTCTGCCGACTGGTCAGCGTCCAGGTAGGACACCACGATCGCCTGAATCTGCGGGTGTTCGTAACGGATCACATCGGCAACCGCGCGCGGCTCCATCCACTTCAGGCTGTCGAGACCACTGGTATTGCCGCCCAGCAAAATCCGGTCGATCAGATTGCCGGCTTTGTCTTCGCCGAGTGCCTGAGTGAGCATTTTACGGATGTAGCCGTCCGCGCCCACGCCGAGGCCGGTTTGGTCGCCGACAATCTCGACGAACTCGCCCATCACCTGCTCGACTTGTTCGCGGTGAATGTTGCGCATGTTGGCCATGGCTACGCCAACCTTCTGCACCTCTTTGGGCCCGAGGTGGCGCAGCACTTGCGCGGCATCGGTCTCGCCCAGAGACAGCAGCAGGATTGCAGCCTTGTCGACCTTGTTCAGCTTAACTGCAGCGCGGTTCTCAGTCATCGTCGTTGATCCAGTCTTTAACTACGAGCGCCACTCGGCCCGGGTCTTCCGCGACCAGCCCCTTGATCGCATTCAGCTGCGCATCATACCCGTCTGAAGGGCTTGGCAAGAGCAGATTTTGTGTACCACCAAGGCTTACCCGGTCGGCAGAAAGATCACCGTTGAGCCCGCCCATTTCGCCCAGCTCGATATCACCGTCACGGCCACCTTCGGCAAGTTCGCGGCTCTTGTTGGCACCGGTGAGGTTATTCAGCACCGGACGCAGAACGCCGAACACCAGCACCAGAATGAACAGCACGCCGAGCACCTGCTTGACCACATCCCAGAACCACGGCTGGGTGTAGAACGGAATATCGGCAATTTCTTCCGGCGCTGCAGTACTGAACGGCGTATTAACCACGCTGACGCTATCGCCACGGCTGGCGTCGAAGCCGACCGAGTCCTGCACCAGGCGGGTGAATCTGGCGATTTCATCGGCAGTCCACGGTGTACGCGTGGTCTCGCCGGTGGCCGGATCAACCTTCAACTGATCATCGACCACCACCGCCACAGACAACCGGCGCAAACGGCCTTGCTGCTGCTTGGTGTGGCTGATCGAGCGGTCCAGCTCATAGTTACGGGTTGCCTGCTCACGCTTGTCCGCCGGAAACGGCGCCAGCATTGGCTGGCCAGTCGCCGGGTCCATGACCTGCTGGCCATTGGCATCGAGTAACGGCTGCCCCGCTGCAACCGGCCCCGCTGCGCCGGGAGCGGCGGCTGCGTTGGCTTGCGCCGGTGCAGCTGCCGGGCCAGGCGGCTGATTGCTCAACGCACCAGGCACCCCTTGCGGCGGCAGACTGCTGCTGCGCTGCTCATCAACTTTCTGCTCGCTGCGCAGTGCAGGCTGATCCGGATTGAACATCTCGGACGTCGACTCAACTGCGCTGAAATCGACATCAGCCGAGACTTCAGCCTTGTAACGGCCGCTGCCCAACACCGGCTGCAAAATATTGTGCACGCGCTGGGTAAAGAGGCTTTCGAGGCGGCGCGAATAATCGAACTGTTTTCCGGCCATGGTCATGGCCGAGTTTTCCTGCTGATCCGACAGCAAGTTGCCCTTCTGATCGACCACAGTGACTTGCGACTTATCCAGTTCCGGCACGCTGGTCGCGACCAGATTGATAATCGCCATGACCTGGCTGGGTTCCAGCGCACGGCCGGAATACAGCTCGACCAACACCGAGGCACTTGGCCGACGCTCATCACGCACGAACACCGAGCTCTTGGGAATGGCCAGGTGCACACGCGCAGATTTAACGTTGTTCAGGCTCGAGACGGTACGCGCCAGCTCACCTTCCAGGCCGCGGCGATAGCGGGTGGTTTCCATGAACTGGCTCGTGCCCAGGCCTTGTTCCTGATCGAGAATTTCATAGCCCAGGCTTTTATCGACCGGCGCCACACCGGCAGCGGCCAGACGCATGCGCGCACGCGCCACATCACTGGCTTGTACCAACAACGCACCGGAGCTTGGCTCAACGGTGTAGTCGATATCGGCTGCGGCCAGAGTCTGCATAACCTGCGAGGAGTCCATGCCTTCAAGGCTGCCATACAGCGGACGGTAATCAGGTTGCTGCGACCACAACACCACGGCAAAACCGATCGCCACGCTGGCAGCCAGACCGACCATGAGGCCAACCTGACGGAGCATGCTCATGTCCGACAGGTTTTCCAGAACGGTAAGTCCGAATAACGGTTTTTTGGCGTCGCTGGCGGCGGTAGTCGCCGGGACGTTTGCTGCTAATGCTTCAGCCATGATTCAACCCGCCTTAAACCGGCATCTGCATGATGTCTTGATACGCCTGAACCAGCTTGTTGCGCACCTGCGTCATGGCCTGAAACGAGACGCTGGCCTTCTGCGAGGCGATCATCACGTCGGTCAGATCAATGCCGCTCTGGCCCATCTCGAACGCGGTGGCCAGTTGATTGGACGCTTGCTGGGTTTCGTTAACCTTATTCACCGCACTGCCGAGCATCTCGGAAAAGCTCGGTGCGCCCGGCTCTGGCGTGCTGGCAACGGGTTTGCGCGCCATAGCCTCGGCTTGCATGGAACGCATTTCCAGCATCAAGCGATTGAATTCGACACCCTGACTCATCACATTCCTCCGTTGGCCGCGCTTTTTTGACACTTGGCGGCGCTATAACAAGGTGATTGCAACAAGGGTGCCAGTTACGCCCTAACGCTTAACTGGCGAACAAATAAGCCTCGACATCCAGACCCGCGTCACGCATTTGGGCCAACTTGTAGCGCAGGGTTCGCGGGCTGATGCCGAGGCGATCAGCCGCCTCTTTGCGCCGGCCACGCTCGGCCCGCAAGGTGTCAATAATCACCTGAAACTCGCGCTGACGCAGGTCGTCACCCAACACTCCTGCGCCCGTGGCGGCCGGTTCGACTGGCGCGCTACGCACCAATGCCACGGCAGGCGCGGCGGCTGGCGCAAGGTTAGGCATACCCGCCGGGCCCGGCAGACAGAGATCCTGCGGTTGAATCAGGCCGCCCTGCTGCAAGATCAGCGCGCGCTGAATGGCGTTATCCAGTTCGCGCACATTGCCCGGCCAGGCATGTGCCTGCAGGCTGAACTGCGCGGCCTCGGAAAACCGAATGGGCGCGTGGTTCATTTTTTTGACGTGATTGGTCAGCATTCTCTCAGCCAGCGGCACGATGTCGGCCGGGCGTTCACGTAATGGCAACCAGGCCAGCGGAAACACCGACAAACGATAGAACAAATCTTCGCGGAAACCCCCCGCCGCCACTTCTGTTGCCAGATCGCGGTTACTGGTCGCCAGCACCCGAATGTCCAGCTCGATCGGTTTGCGCGCGCCGACTCGCTCAACTTCACGCTCCTGCAGCACGCGGAGCATTTTGGCTTGCAGCGCCAGCGGCATTTCGGAAATCTCGTCGAGCAAGATAGTGCCGCCATTGGCCATTTCAAACTTGCCTGGCGCACTGGCAACAGCACCGGTAAAGGCACCTTTTTCATGACCGAACAGAGTGGCTTCCAGCATGTTGTCGGGAATCGCAGCGCAGTTGATGGCAATAAACGGCTTTTGCGCACGCGGCGACTGCTGGTGAATAAATTGCGCCAGCACCTCTTTACCAGTCCCCGACTCACCCGTAATCAGCACGGTCGAATCGCTCTGCGCCACCCGCGTTGCCAGCGCCAGCAATTGCTGACTGGCCGGCTCAACAGCTACCGGACCTTGCTTGTCGCTGCTCGCCCACTGGCCTTTGGCATGTCGCGCAACCAGTTCCAGCAGCGCTTTAGGCTCAAACGGTTTAACCAGATAATCAGCAGCGCCACAGCGCATGGCATCCACCGCGCGCTCGACAGCGCCATGCGCAGTCATCAGCAACACCGGCAATTGCGGATAGCGCTCGCGAATCACCGCCAGCAATTGATGGCCGTCCATGCCTGGCATGTTGACGTCGCTGACGACCAGCGCAAACGGCTCCTGCGCCAGCGCAACCAGTGCAGCCTCGGCGCTGTCGGCCTCACGAAACGTGTAACCACCCAACTCGAGGGTGTCGGCCAGCGCTTCGCGCAACGGGCGATCGTCTTCGACCAGCAAAACTTTCGCAGACATGGGTTTACTCCTGAGTAACCGGTTGCGCCACTGGAATCAGCGGCAATATCAATAGTGCAGAGGTGCCGCGCCCCAGCCGCGAGTGCATGCGCAACTCGCCCTGATGCGCGCGCGCCACCGCCTTGACCACGGCAAGGCCAAGCCCGGTGCCTGTGGTTTTAGTGGTGAAGAACGGCTCGCCGAGACGCGTCAATACAGCGGGATCAATGCCGGGGCCGTTATCGGTAATCGCCAGTCGCAGGGTATTGCCGCGCTGGTACAGATGGATCTTCAGTCGCGCATCACGTCCGGCCGCCTGAATGGCGTTTTCGACCAGATTAAGCACTGTGCCGATCAGCGTGTCGCGGTTGCACAGCAACTCGCCCGCCACCGCATCACACTGCCAGCGCACCTGCATGCCCTGAACATGCGACTCACCAGCGGCGCGCAATGCGCCAAACAAAGCCTGCGGTGTCAGGCGGTCCGGTAACGGTAAATCGCCACGGGCAAAAATCAGCATGTCGCGCACCTGATGTTCAAGCTCATGCAGGCGGTCTTTCAGGCGCCCGGCAAAACGTTGCTGGGTTTCAGCCGGGAGCACCTGTTCAGTCAGATGGCTGGCATACAGCAGCGCGGCGCTGAGCGGCGTGCGAATTTGGTGGGCCAGCGAAGCGACCATGCGCCCCAGCGCCGATAGCCGCTCGTGACGCGAGAGCTGATCCTGCAAACGACGGGTTTCGGTGAGATCGGTAAGCAATACCAATTGGCCCGGCTCGCCGCGCAGTGAACGGGTGGCAATCGACAAACGCCGACCGTCCTTGAGCGAAACCTCATGGCCATCGTCGTCACGCGGGGCAAAACTGCGGGCAATCACTTCGCGCCAGAGCATCCCGACCAAGGGCTGACCGAGCAGGTTACGCGCCACCGGATTGGCTTCGCGCACCACGCCCTGACCATCAATAACCGTGACCCCGCCCGGCAACAGATCAAGCAGGCTTTGCAGACGATGCGCCAGACGTTCTTTTTCGGCCAGCTCCTGCATGCGCTGAGCGCTGACAAACGCCAGTTCGCCCTTGAGTTCAGTGACCCGCGCCTCGAGCATGCTGTAAGACTCGGTGAGCTGCGAGGACATCTGATTAAACAGATTAAAGGCATGTTCCAGGCTTTCGCGGCTGGCTTGCTCCAACGGCTCGGCAGTTGCGGACACAGCAACACGTGGCGCTTCAAGGCGACCAGCGGACTCGATGGATTGAACAGGTAAGGCACTCGGTTTCATGCTTTTCTCTCGCGCGGCGAGCCGTCATAAGACAGTCAGTTAGCAGAGAGTTAGCAATACCCGTGCCTAAAAAAATATCGTTATAAATCAACCACATAAAAATAAAGCCGAAGATTCTGTCAAACCTTCGGCTTTATTTGCGGGGGTCGCGCCAATCGCCTGACTCGACCGGTGGTTCAGCGCTTAGCTGGCGCTGTCGTCCATGCCGTCTTCGTCGCGACGGTTCATGTTGTATTTACGCATCTTCTCCACCAGGGTCGTGCGGCGAATGCGCAACCGCTCAGCCGCACGCGCCACCACGCCATTGGCATCATCCAGCGCCTGCTGGATCAGGCCTTGCTCAAGATTGCCGAGATAGTCTTTCAGGTCGAGCCCTTCCGCTGGCAGCATCGCCGGCATATCCATGCCCGGCAAGCCGGCGACGATTGCCGAACGCTCGTCCATCTCGTCGAAGAAAGTCTGGCTCGCCTGCTCGTCTTCATCATCCACATGGCGGAACTTCTTCGGCAGCTCGCTCACCCCGATCACGCCGTAGGGATGCATGATCGCCATGCGCTCAACCAGATTGGCCAACTCACGAACGTTGCCCGGCCAGTCGTGGCGGCAGAGCGACATGATCGCGGCCGAATTGAAGCGGATCGAACCGCGCTTCTCGTGCTCCATGCGCGAGATCAACTCGTTCATCAACAACGGGATATCTTCGATGCGCTCGCGCAGCGGCGCCATCTCGATCGGGAACACATTGAGCCGGTAGAACAAATCTTCGCGGAAGCTTCCGCTCTCGATCATGTCCTCCAGGTTTTTGTGGGTGGCCGCGATAATGCGCACATCAGCGGTTTGCGTCTTGTTGCTGCCCACGCGCTCAAACGTACGTTCCTGCAGCACCCGCAGCAGCTTGACCTGCATCGGCAACGGCATATCGCCGATCTCATCGAGGAACAAGGTGCCGCCGCTCGCCAACTCGAAGCGCCCGGCGCGCGAGGTAATTGCACCGGTAAAGGCGCCCTTCTCGTGCCCGAACAATTCGCTCTCCAGCAACTCGGCCGGAATCGCGCCGCAGTTAACCGGCACAAACGGGCCTTCACGGCGTTTGGAGTGATAATGCAGATTGCGCGCAACCACCTCTTTGCCGGTGCCCGACTCGCCCAGAATCAGCACGCTGGCTTCAGTGTCGGCCACTTGCTGCATCATCTGCCGTACATGCTGGATGGCGCGACTGGTGCCAACCAAGCTGCGAAACAGATTGGTTTCACGCTGACGGCCACGATCACGCGCCTGGTCGTGCATTTCGCGGTAAACCTGAGCGCGATGCAGCGTATCCAGGAGCTTGTTGTAGCTAGGGGGCATTTCCAGCGTGGCCAGAACCCGGCGGCGAATATCTTCCGGCCACTCAGGCGCAACCACCTCTTCCACCAGCAACACGGGCAGACAGGCGTCGTATTCAAATATGTGTTTGAGCAAGCCTATCAGTGGTTGTGAGGCTTCAACTTCACCGACCCAGGCACACAAAACATCGCGGCTTGATTCAAGCTTGGCCACAGTTTCGCGCCAGTCCTGGCTGCCGCAGGCAACAAAGCTTTCACCCAGAAAACCAAGAATGACCGCCAGATCCCTTCGGCGCTCGATGTTGTCATCAATCAACAGAATTTTGGTATCACGCCACATAGTTTTTTTGGACTTCCCCGGGGTATTCGAGGCGCCCTCAAGAAAATGGGCCGCCAGCATGTTGCCAGTAGTTAAATCAATTTACCCCTAGCATGTCAATTTAATGGCGTGTTTTATTTGCAGAGTGATACGTGGAGCCGTTTTCTCAAGAACAACGGCAAACCAGCATGCAGGACTCTAGCGCGGGGATATGCGCGGAACATGCTGCTATAAAGCGGCTGTCAGCCAAACATCTGATAAACCTTGGCACCTTGATGCGACTGATTGAGCTGACGCAGCTCAGCCGCAATACGCTTTTGCTCGGCCTGACAAACAGCGACCAACTCGCGATACAGGTCGAGCATCTCTTGCATGCGCAGGCGCAGAGACTCTTCGTCCTGCACGGTTTCGAGCATGGCATCATCCACCACCTGACGGCAGCGCAAGTCCAGCTCGCTGATCGCACTCCAGTCGTGTGTCGCCAAAGCGCTGCGCAGTGCAGTACCGGTTTCCTCGAGGCGCTGGACAGATGAGCTCATATCGACTTCCTTACGTACAAATCAGGGTTGATCAGCCGATTGCATCCCAACCGGATTTAACTTCGCGTAGCAGTGCGGATACTTCATCCAGCGGCGCCAGCTCATTTTTGGAGTTGGCGTGCATCAGGCGAGTTTCCATGTAGGTGTACAGGTTGTCCAGATTAGTGGCCAGTTCGCCACCCTTCTCGAAATCCAGCCCCTGACGCAGACCGCCAACAATGGCGATGGCCTTGCCAATCATTTCACCTTTGAGTGCCAGCTGCTGACGCTCCATGGCGCCGCGCGCTTGAGCGATGCGAGTCAAGCCACCTTCCATGAGCATCTGGATCAAACGGTGTGGGCTTGCGTCCACGGCACGCGCGTGCGTATTGACTGTTTGATATTGCTTGAGGGCTGCCATCGCGTTCATTGTCGCTCTCGCTATGTTAATTGCTGATACTCACGGTATCGGCGTAACAGAGCGAACCTTTAGGAAATAAAACAAGAAACTTGCAAGCGAAGGGCTCAAAACAGCGGCTTTCAATCAGTCCAAAAGCCAGTCAGGCTCTTGCCAGCCATCGCGTGCGAAGCACCAGACCGTTTTGATTAGCTGTCTTTCTTAACCACGCCAGGCAAGCTGTCGAGTGCGTTGGCCAAGCTATCGCTGGTCGAGTTGAGCTGGCTGATCAGCGAGTCCATGGCATTGAACTGGCTGTAAAGCCGCGCCTGTACAGACTCGATGCGCCGAGCCAAGTCTTCGCGCTGGGTGTCGATATCGCTCAGCGTGGCCTGCAAGCCATCCATACGCTGTTCGAACACACCGCCGGACTTAGAGAATCCATCAACGCTGTTATTCAACCGGGTCATGAGGCCCGTCTCACCAGTGAAGTATGTGCTGACAGCATCAAAATTAGACTCAAGCGCAGTCTTCAGCTTGTCATCATCAATCGCCAGGGTGCCATCGCTTTGCGTGGATATACCCAGATCAGTGAGCATGCGCATGCCGTTCTCACCCACCGGATTAACCAGCTGATTACGCACCGAAGTGAGCAGGTTACGCACACTGGAGTCACCTACCAGGCCACCAACAACCGGCTCGCCATCGCCGACCGTGACCACGCTGGTAAGCTGGTTACTGGTGGTGATCAGTTTGTTATAGGCGTCAACAAACTTTTGCACACTGGCGGTAACACCGGCGGTGTCCTGGCCAACCGTAAGCGTTAAGGGCGTGCTGTCGGTGGTTTTGCTGATCAGCTCAAACGTCACATCGGGAATAGCCCCAGAAACGCTGTTGGTGGCGCTGTGCAAAACCAGACCGTCAACGCTGAACTCGGCGTCTACTGCTTGAGTAATGTAACCGGCGCTGGAGCTGTCAGCGGTATTGATCGCCTGAGTGCCATCGACGCTCAAGCCTGACAAACTGCCATTACCGCTGACGATGACATCTTTACCAGCCCCGGTGGCGCTTGATGTGAACACCAAACGTGATTGGCCGCTGCTCGGATCGCTGACGATGTTGGCGCTGATACCTTTATCTTTCAGCGCCGCGTTAAGCTGGTCCCGCGTACTGGCCAGATCTGAGCCCGCCGCAATCGTGATATCAGTGCTCGCACCGGCCGCACCCAACTTCACCGAAATGGTTTCGGCTGCACTGCCGCTGGTGAATGTGCTGTCGATGGACGCCGTAGCGACCTTGCTGCCCGCAGCCAAGCGATTGATCTCAATTGAATAAGAACCGGACAAGGCGGCTTTACCGGCAACAGCGGTGAGCATGCTGGACTTGGACGAAGTTGCCGTACGATTCTCGAACAAGCTTTTATCGTTGAGCGCTTCGAGCGCGGTCTGAAACTCACTCAGCGCACTATTGAGCGTACCCAACGCAGAGAACTTGGTGGTGGTTGTCGTTTCAAGACGTGAAAGCTGCGCTTCTTTGGGCGCTTTCTCGGCAGTTACCAAGGCACTTACGATACTGTCGATATCAATGCCCGAGCCAATTCCTGTTAGACCTACCATGTGCTCCACCTCGTCATGAGTTTGACGCTAAATAACGGTTAAGCGAATACCATCAAAAATCGTGCCGCTTAGCATTATTTATCTATTTAGAGGCTAACCCTCAAGCCTCTGCCTTGAACAGCAGGCTGCGGGCTGCATCTATGCTTTCTGCCAGCCTTAGCGCATCTTCGGACGGTATCTGGCGAATCACTTCTCCCGACTGCGAGTCGGTCACCTTCACCACCACGCGCCCGGAGTCGTTATCCAGATCAAAGTCCAGGTCACGCTGCAGGGTTTGCACGAAACCTTTAATAGACGAGACCGCCTGCTCAACGGACAGACCCGAGGAATCTGCGGCTGCTTCATCTGCCCCGACCGGGTTCAATATTAGTGCGTCACTTGCAGCCACCTTGGCTTGCCCAGTGCGCTCGACAGCTTTGCTGGCTTGTGTCACCAACGACAACGGATTACTGAGTCCTGCGTCCATCGTCAAATCCTCTGAATGGCAAGACGGGGGAAAGCGCTATGCACTCCCCCCCGCAAGGTTACCGCTTAAGCGTTCGGTCTTACTGCAGGAGGCTGAGAACCGCCTGTGGCAGCTGGTTAGCCTGCGCCAGAATCGCTGTACCGGCCTGCTGCAGCACCTGGTTTTTGCTCAGGTTGGCTGTTTCAGCAGCGAAGTCGGTGTCCTGGATACGACCACGAGCAGCAGTCACGTTCTCACCGATGTTCTGCAAGTTAGCGATGGTGTTGTCGAAACGGTTTTGTACCGCACCGAGGTCAGCACGCTGAGCGTCAATGGCTTGAATCGCAGCATCGATTACGAGAACTGCTGTTTGTGAACCTTCAGCAGTCGTCAGATCGATCTCCGAAATCTTTTGCGAAGACACATCAGCAATGGCGCTCTTAACATCCACAGTACCTGCGGTTACACCGGCAGGGACACTACCTGCAGTGGTAGATGCGGCAATGGTCAAAGCAGTCAGTGCGCCGCTGCCGTCAGTCAGCGTTTCAGAAACCTTGGAAACGACCTTCAGGCTGTTGTCATCTTGAACATAAGCACCGACGCCCGAGTTGGTGTCGTTGATTGCAGCAGCAATTTTCTGGTTAACGGTTTTCTCGTCATCACCGACGCTGAGCGAAGCAGTCGCCGTGTAGTCTTTACCGTCTACAGTGAACGCAATGTCCATATCGCCGGCAGTCGTCACGGTGGTCGCAACGGCAGCGGCAGTCACGGTGGATTCGTAGTAGTTCGAGCTCAATGACTTGGAGCTCATCTCAGCGATGCCGACGCTGATGATTTCGTTGGCAGCCGAACCTACCTGGAAGCTGGCTACACCGAAGTCACCGTCAAGCAACTTACGGCCACCGAAAGTGGTGGTGTTGCTGATACGATCCAGTTCTTTCTTCAGCTGAGTCACTTCAGAGTTCAACGCATCACGTTCTGAAGTGCTGTTAGAGCCGTTGGCCGACTGCAAGGACAGGTCACGCATACGCTGCAGAATGTTGGTCGACTGCTGCAGTGCACCTTCAGCGGTTTGCGCCAGAGAGATGCCGTCGTTGGCGTTCTTGACCGCTACGCCCAGGCCGTTGATCTGGCTGGTCAGACGGTTAGAGATCTGCAGGCCGGCTGCGTCATCTTTTGCAGAGTTGATACGCGAACCGGTGGACAGACGCTCCAACGAAGTCGACAGAGCATTGGAGGACGAGTTCAGGTTGCGCTGAGTGTTCAGGGACGCAATGTTGGTATTAACTGTAAGGGCCATGATTCATGCCTCCAATGGGCTAGTACTTTAGGTAACCGGGTGGTGCGAGCGTTTGGGTTGCTGTGTTGCGCTATCACCCAGTTACTTCGCATTCAAGAGTTGTATCGGCGCTACCTGCAATTGCTTTAGAAATTTTTTTGCAACTGCTTTCGGGCAAGACGTTTTAGCTTTGCCGTCAATATGTTATCGACACAATCGAAGCCAACATGAGGGGGAATTTGCCAACGCGCATGCTCAGCCCGGTGAATATTTTCCGCGGCTTAGGCCCCTCCCCTTGCGTTTCAGCGCGCGGCAATCAGTCGCTCCGCGCCCTGCAAGCTGCACGCAGGCATTACAATGCCCCCGCCGTTTCAAACCAGAGAGCCTTCATGCCCGCCGCCTCCCCGCTCGCTGCCTATTTGCATGCCGTTGCCACTCAGGGCTTCCACGAAGACCCCGCGCAGCGCCAGGCTGCTGAAGCGCTGGAGGCATGCTTCAGCGCACTCAATGGCCAGGCGACTGCAATAAACGGCGTGTATTTGTGGGGCCCGGTCGGGCGCGGAAAGACCTGGCTGATGGATGCGTTCTATCAAAGCCTGCAAGCAAGCGCGCAGCCGATACCGGCGCGGCGCCAGCACTTTCATCACTTCATGAGCTGGGTACACCAGCGTCTGTTTCAACTCACCGGCACTGCGGACCCGCTAAAAGCATTGGCGCGCGAGCTCAGCACTGAGGTGCGGGTGCTGTGCTTTGATGAATTGTTTGTGGGAGATATTGGCGATGCGATCATCCTCGGCAACCTGTTCCGGGTGATGTTTGACTGCGGCGTGGTCGTGGTTGCGACTTCCAACCAGCCGCCCGAAGACCTCTATGCCGATGGTTTCAACCGCGAACGCTTCTTGCCCGCCATCGCCGCCATCGAGCAACACATGCAGGTAGTCAATGTCGATGGTGGGCAGGATCATCGCCAGCATCCGGGAAAGCGCCAGCAACGCTACTGGTTAAGAGAAACCGATGCGCCGAGCGCCATGCCCGATTTGTTTGCCAAGCTCGCCAACGGGCAAGTGAGCAGCGCAGAGCCACTGACAATCGGCAACCGCACACTCTCATTGGTGCAACGCTGCGATTCAGTGCTCTGGTGCCGTTTCAGCGACCTGTGCATGCAGCCATTGGCCGCGCCGGACTTTATCGCGCTGTGCGATCAGTTCAGCGCCATCATACTCAGTGAAGTGCCCAACCTGAGCGCCAGCCAACGCAAGGCCAAGATAGCCCGTGGCACTGAAGATGCGCCGGTAAAGGTGGATGCGGGGGACCGGCAATTACCGGCATTGTCGGTACACGATGACAGCGTGCGGCGTTTCATTGCGCTGGTCGATGAATGCTACGACCGTAAAGTGCCGCTTTATATAGAAGCCGCAGTGGCGTTGACCGAGTTGTATACCGAGGGGTATCTGGCGTTCGCGTTTCGCCGCACGCTGAGTCGCCTGCAAGAGATGCAGTTACAGCGTTTCGGCCAGGTGGGTGAGGCGCAGGAGAGTATTGAGGCACCTGCACCCACCGCCGAGGCAGTCGAGTAAGCGCTAAATGGCGCGCTGATTGACCCGCGCCGACAGCGCCTCGGCAGACTCCTTGCGCTCCGAGTAACGGTCGACCAGATACTCGGACTGCCCGCGCAACAGCAGCGTGAACTTGACCAGCTCTTCCATCACATCGACCACGCGGTCGTAAAACGCCGAAGGTTTCATCCGCCCTGCTTCATCAAACTCCAGAAACGCCTTGGGTACCGATGATTGATTAGGGATGGTGAACATGCGCATCCAGCGCCCGAGCACGCGCAACTGGTTGACCACGTTGAACGACTGCGAGCCACCACACACCTGCATCACGGCCAGCGTCTTGCCCTGCGTGGGTCGTACCGCGCCCATAGCCAACGGCACCCAGTCGATCTGAGTCTTGAACACGCCACTCATGGCGCCGTGGCGCTCGGGCGAGCACCACACTTGCCCTTCACTCCAGACCATCAATTCGCGCAGCTCAGCCACCTTAGGATGGTCGTCCGGAGCATCGTCGGCCAATGGCAAACCGGACGGATTGAATATCCGCGTTTCAGCACCGAAATGCTCAAGCAGGCGCGCGGCCTCTTCGGTCAGCAAGCGGCTGAATGAGCGCTCCCGGTTGGAGCCGTAAAGCAGCAGAATGCGCGGCTTGTGGGTAAGTTGAGCAGCAGCCTTGAGCTTGTCGATATTCGGAATATCCAACAATTGCTCATCGGTATTGGGCAGATCCGTGGCAGACAACTGCTCGGTGTGTTGAGTCATATCGGTCATCAATCAGTCCTTTGTTTGAAGTTGAGTGTCAGAGTCGAACCAGCGGCGCTTGAGCCAGAACGACACACTGACCAGCGAGATCAATACGGGCACCTCAACCAGCGGCCCGATCACCGTGGCAAACGCCACCGGAGAAGCCAGCCCGAAGGTTGCAATCGCCACCGCAATGGCCAGCTCGAAGTTGTTGCTCGCCGCGGTAAAGGCCAGCGCGGTGGTGCGCGGGTAATCGGCGCCGAGCCATTTACCCATGATAAAGCTGATGAAAAACATCACCAGAAAGTAGATCGCCAACGGGATGGCAATGCGCAAAACATCCAGTGGCAGCTCCAGCACCATGTCACCTTTCAGGCTGAACATGGCAACGATGGTCAGCAGCAAAGCCACCAGTGTCAGCGGGCTGATGCGTGGCATGAAACTGTTCTCAAACCATTCCTGCCCCTTGCGTGCGATAAGCACTTTACGGGTGATAAAACCGGCGAAGAATGGGATGCCGAGGTAGATCAGCACCGACTGGGCGATGTCAATAAAACTGACCTCGACCACGCTGCCTTCCAGCCCAAACAGGGGCGGCAGAACCCCCAGGAAGAACCACGCATAGACGCTGAAAAACAGGATCTGAAAAATGCTGTTGAATGCCACCAGCCCGGCAACATATTGATTATTGCCCCCGGCGAGTTGATTCCAGACCAAGACCATGGCAATGCAACGCGCCAGACCAATCAGAATCAGGCCGGTCATGTATTCCGGCTTGTCGGAGAGAAATACCACGGCCAGCACGAACATCAACACCGGGCCAATCACCCAGTTTTGCACCAGCGACAGCAACAGGATCCGCTTGTCCTTGAACACCTCGGGTAACTGCTCGTACTTCACCCGCGCCAATGGCGGGTACATCATTACGATCAAGCCCAGTGCAATCGGGATGTTGGTGCTGCCGACCGACAAGCTGTCGAGCCACACCGGGAAACCCTCAAACACACTGCCAAGGGTGATGCCCAACGCCATCGCCAGGAAAATCCATAGCGTCAGGTTGCGATCAAGAAAGGACAAACGGCTGTCACTCATTGCGCTATCTCCTTTGCCTAGAGCTGGCCGATTCGGGCCATCTGTGCATTGAGTTGGTCGCGATCCAGCTCTGCAAATGGCAGCGCCATGAAAGCTTCCAGGCGACGACGAATCTGTACCAGCGTTGCATCAAACGCAGCGACCATCTGAGCCTCTGACTCATCACAGTCAGAGGGATCTGCCAAGCCCCAATGCGCCTTGTGCGCAGAACCGAAGTAGATCGGGCAAGCCTCACCCGCGGCGTTGTCACACACAGTGATGACAAAATCAGGCTGCAAATCTGCCAATGCTTCATTGCCTTTGCTGTACAGGCCTTGTGTGCTGATGCCGGCTTTCTCCAGAGTTTTAAGGCTCATCGGGTGAATCTGCCCCTTGGGCTGACTGCCCGTACTGAACGCTTGCATGCCGGCCGGCGCGATGTGGTTGAACATCGCTTCGCACAGCACGCTGCGACAGCTATTGGCAGTACACATAAAGATGACTTTCATAGTTATTTCCTAGCAGCAAGACGTGAGACGTTGAGGACGGTCGCCCATGCGATCAAGGCGCTGCGCATCGGGCGCGAGCCAGTGCGCATTGGCCTCCAGAGTGATAGCGATGACGTGCTCGATCCAGGCTGGCAGCTCTGGGGTCAGGCGGTAATACACCCACTGCCCCTGACGCCGGTCGGTGAGCAGGCCGCAGTTGCGCAGCTGGGCTAAATGGCGGGAGATTTTCGGCTGGCTCTGCTCCAGCGCGCACATCAGTTCGCACACGCACAACTCTTGCTCACGGGCGATGAGCAACATCAAACGCACGCGAGTATCGTCAGCCAGGCACTTGAAAACAGCGGTGGGGGTTAAGTCAGCAGACATAAAAAAACCCGCTCAGGGACAATATATGGAAAATCGAATATACGAAAAAACATATATCATGTCCAGCAGCAAATGAATCTCTTCGTCCAAGCCAAGCTTGTAGCTAATGCTGGCAACATAGCCGGAATCAGCCTAAGCCGAAATTGCTTAAAAGACTGAATGGGGGCACTAAGCCCGTCTCTATGCGCCGCAGATTGTATTCGAGCGCTTGAGCAGCAAGCTCCTCGGTTATCTCTGCATAGGCGGATTACTGACAGAAGAGTAAACTGGACCCTTAATTGCTGGCGCTATTCATTCAAATTCAGGAGTCTTCGTGTCGAAATCTGCAGAAGATAATGCCTCGCTGGAAGCCTTCTCCCTTGAGAGCCCCTCCCCGCTGTATGCCCGAGTCAAACAAATCATCGTACAAAAAATTCGCAGCGGCGCTTGGCTTCCCAACTCCAAACTGCCCTCTGAAAACGAGCTGCTAAACCAGCTCGGCGTCAGCCGTATGACCATCAACAGAGCCTTGCGTGAGCTGACTATTGAAGGCTTGCTGGTACGCATGCAAGGCGTCGGTACCTTTGTCGCCGAACCGAAAGGCCATGCCGCACTTTTCGAGATTCACAACATCGCCGAAGAGATCGAGGCTCGTGGACATGAGCACCGCTGCGATGTCATCGTGCTTGAAGAAATGCACGAACGCGCCCGCGCCTCAATGCCGTTCCCACTTGACGGAGTGAAGCGCATCTTCCATTCAGTGGTGGTGCACCACGAGAACGGCACGCCTGTTCAGATCGAAGAGCGCTTCGTCAATGCAGAGGTGGCGCCCGCCTATCTCCAGCAAGACTTCACCAAGATCACCCCTTACACCTACCTCATCCAACTGGCTCCACTTACTGAGGGCGAGCACAGAGTCGAGGCTATTCACGCCAAGTCGGCAGAATGCAAGCTGCTAAAGATCAAACGCTATGAACCTTGCCTGCTGATCCGGCGGCGCACTTGGGCTGCCAAAGGTCAGGTGGGTTGCGCACGCCTGGTTTATCCGGGCTCGCGCTATCGCCTAGAAGGTAAAGTCGGTAATTAATTTCTCCAATGAGCGGCCCTATGCCGCTCTCCTCAATATCCCGCCTCGCTTGTTACCCCCCTCCCCGAAGCGGCTGAATAGTGACAACTTGATCACCAGCCCGCACCAAAGTGTTACATATCAACACCTCAAAGCACCTATTCAGCGCAATTCTGCAACATAAATCATTAATCAATTTAAACCAATACAAAACTAATGGTTATTTTAAATTATTGATTTTTAACGAATTTATAAAAATTTGAATTTTTTATATGCGATCAGCGGGCATTTTGGTCTTCGATTTGCAATAGCTTGTACATACAGGTTGGTATAAGCATATATGTAACCCAGCCATCGCCTGCCCACTATTGCTTGAGGAAAGACCCATGTCTGCCAATAACACCCGTCAGCGTGATGTTGAAATCCGCGCAGCGCGCGGTAACAAACTGACTGCTAAGAGCTGGCTGACCGAAGCCGCATTGCGCATGCTGATGAACAATCTCGACCCGGAAGTGGCCGAGAATCCAAAGGAACTCGTGGTATATGGTGGTATTGGTCGAGCAGCACGTAGCTGGGAGTGCTACGACAAGATCGTCGAGAGCCTGACCAACCTCAACGATAACGAGACCTTATTAGTGCAATCCGGCAAGCCGGTCGGTGTTTTCAAAACCCACGCAGATGCCCCGCGCGTCCTGATTGCCAACTCGAATCTGGTACCACACTGGGCAAACTGGGAATACTTCAACGAACTGGATGCCAAGGGCCTGGCCATGTATGGCCAGATGACTGCTGGCAGCTGGATTTACATTGGTAGTCAGGGCATCGTCCAAGGCACCTACGAAACCTTCGTTGAAGCCGCTCGCCAGCACTACAACGGCAGCCTTAAAGGCAAGTGGGTTTTAACCGCCGGCTTGGGCGGCATGGGTGGCGCGCAACCACTGGCAGCGACCCTGGCGGGCGCCTGCTCGTTGAATATCGAATGCCAGCAGAGCCGCATCGATTTTCGCCTGAGCA
>MDTG01293831.1_pt1 | contig 19527 bp, 19 predicted proteins | sample 811421 | NCBI WGS metagenome assembly MDTG01 (sample SAMN05326645, study PRJNA326480) | marine metagenome | isolation source: seawater | place: Pacific Ocean: South East | collected 2011
AACAGCGATTCCAGGAAATAAATGTCCTCCTGTTCCGCCGCAGGCGATTATGATTTTTTGAGATTTAGACACTAGCTTCGCCGAAACCTAATGTCTGGGATCAGTTTTTTGAACTGCGAAATGCAGGAAATATCGCCTTTCTATCGCAAGGACATTATTAACGTTTAACTTCACCTAAAAATTAGCCCATCAACGATCCAAAACATTCAGCCAAACTCCTTTCGACAAACAGCGCTCTGATTTGACTCGGAGCAGATGGGGTATTTCACTTTTTAAGACCATCCCAGAGGCGATACACTCGTATTATTTCCTTGAGAATTCTCATTCCGCAAGGTCGCACCTAGCTCTTCTTGAGCCATCCACCCTGATGCTTGATCGTCGCGCTTCCAAATTCACCGTAAAAACAGTATCGTTCCCCTCTAGAAGCCCATGACCACCACTGAGAAAACAAAACAGTATGTCCTAGAAACCTATGGGAGATTTCCCCTTACCGTAACCCGCGGTGAAGGCACTAGAGTGTGGGATGAGCTCGGTCGTGAATATCTCGACTTCTGCTCAGGTATCGCGGTTTGCTCGCTAGGCCATTGCCACCCCGCCTTGACACAAGCCATCGCGGAACAATCGGCAACTCTGATGCATTGTTCCAATCTCTACTACATCAAGCAACAGGCTGACCTCGCTGAACTCATTGTCGAAAAGGTCGTCGGACATCCGGGTAAGATCTTCTTCTCCAACTCCGGAGCGGAAGCGGTTGACGGGCTCATCAAATTCGCGCGGAGATTCGGCCAAGCCACCGGGCGCTACGATATCATTACCTTTAACAAGTCCTTCCATGGTCGGACTATTGGAGCCATGACTGCGACGGCCCAAGCCAAAATCCACGAAGGCTTCGATCCTCTTCCGACCGGCTTCACTTACGTTGAGCCCAACGACCTTGATGCTGTCCAAGCCGCGCTCACCGACAAGACCATCGCTTTCCTCCTTGAGCCCATCCAGGGCGAAGGGGGGGTGAACCCGATGACCAAGGAATTCCTCGAAGGCCTCGCTGCTCTCGCCCAGGAAAAAGACCTCCTCCTTCTCCTCGATGAAGTGCAGTGTGGATTCGGTCGGACTGGCGATCTTAACGGTTACGACACGATCGCTCCCGGCCTCGTCCCCGATGGCATCTCGTGGGCCAAAGGCATGGGCGGTGGATTCCCAATTGGCTCATTCTATATCGCCGAAAAACACGCCCACCTCCTCGGCCCCGGCAGTCATGGCTCAACCTATGGAGGCAACGCCCTCGCGTGCGCCGCCTCCAAAGCGGTCATCGAGACCATTATCGTAGAGAATCTTACCGAGAACGTCAAAACACGAGAAGCCCAAATCCGAAAGACCATTGAGAGCTGGAATCATCCCGCCATCACCGAAGTTCGCGGATACGGTCTCCTTCTCGGAATCGCATTAAACTTCGATACTCTCGATTTACCAAAAGACAGCATACCATCTATTCACCTTTGTACGGCCCTCATTGAGAAAGGTCTTCTAGTTCCGCCAGCTGGACCCGAAATCGTCAGACTTCTACCTCCTCTCAATGTCAGCGCCGATGAAATAAACCAAGCACTCCAGTTGATCAAAGAAGCCCTCGACGCTCACCTCAAATCCTAACACTCCACTTTTCCGTGCACTCTACGCGACGCCAATTCCTCACCTCAAGTCTTATTATGGGAACCAGTATTCAATCAGTTCGAGCTGAAACCGCACCCGGCGAACCGCTCATTGTCTCAACCTGGCCCTTTGGGAAAGTAGGGAACGAAAAAGCTCTCGAAACACTAAAAAACAAGGGCTCTCTTTTGGATGCAGTTGAACAAGGGATTCGCGTGGTAGAATCGGATGAGAAAAATCGCTCGGTTGGAATCACCGGTCTCCCCAATGCTGCCGGAGTAGTCCAACAAGATGCCTGCATCATGAACGGATTAGATCACAACGCCGGGAGCGTAGCCGCCGTCGAAGGGATTCTTCATCCCATCACTGCGGCCCGACGGGTCATGGAGAACACTCCTCACGTCATGCTCGTTGGCGACGGAGCTCGAGAATTTGCAATCAGGGAAGGACTAGAATCGATCAAGGTCGATTCTCAAAAACTCCATAAAGAATGGCATCAAAAACAAAGCGAACCCATTCCCAACAAGCGTCCCAAAGACAACCATGACACCGTCGCCCTACTCGTCCTCGACCGTAAAGGTCACATCGCCGGTGGTTGCTCTACCAGTGGGTGGGGCGGCAAACTCCCAGGCCGCGTTGGCGACTCCCCCATTATAGGAAGTGGCCTCTACGTCGACAATGAAGTTGGAGCTGCCGGTGCCACTGGATTGGGAGAAAACGTTATGCGTTACTGCGCGTCCTTCATGGTTGTGGAATACATGCGACAGGGGCTCCATCCCGAAGAAGCTTGTGTTAAAACGATTCAACGTATCGCCGCCATTGATCCAAAATCAGCCGAAGATCTCCACCTAAACTTTATTGCCCTTGATAAAAAAGGTCGCTTTGGAGCGGCCGGTTCCGGCTCCGGCTTTCAATATTCGGTTACCACTCCCAATTTCAGCAAGGTCCTCGAAGGCTCCTCCTTGAGTAAAAAAGACATTGGACCAGAAGGAGGGAACACCAAATAATTCGAAAAGCTAAAATTGAAACCTACCGGAAAAATTTCTCGGCCTAATGGAATGAATGAAAAGAAATTCCAGAAAATTAACTTTTGTTATTGCGAAACAGTCTCAATAAGTTTGGTTGTTGGTAGCAAATGGTTAAATCATCGCCAGATCTTAAACTCGATTCAGCTCTGACCCTCAGTCAGGCCGCAATCGGTTGTGATTTCCAGATTCGCCAAGTCGAGGGTCCGGCTTGCAGCCAGCTTCGTGATATTGGTTTCTGTGAGCAAATGCTCGTAAAAAAGCTGACCAACGGTCGTAACATGCTCTGCACAGTTTGCGGAACCCGCCTCGCCCTAAGTAAGGATCTGGCAGACCAAATCCAAGTTGTTCCTGCTTAGATCACCCATCTGATGAGCAACTCATCCATCGAGGCGAGAATTGTGTTGGTTGGAAATCCCAACGCAGGAAAGACCACCCTTTTCAACACCCTCACCGGGCAAAACCAAAAAGTCGGTAACTACACCGGTGCCACCGTCTCTCGGAAATCCGGAACTTTCTTCACGCCTCACGGTCATAGGTTCGAACTCATTGACCTTCCCGGTGCCTACTCCCTAGATCCAAACTCACCAGACGAAGAAATTACCCGGAATGTGCTCATTGGTAATCAAGAAGATGAGGAAACCCCCAACCTCGTCCTCTGTGTTCTCGATGCCACCCACCTCGAACGTCACCTCTACCTGCTCATCCAAGTTATCGATCTTGGCTACCCCGTCGTCGTCGCTCTAAACAAAACAGACAGCGCCGAGTCCCAAGGACTCCGACTTGATCCCACCGCGCTTAGTGAAAAATTTGGCGTCCCATTCATCGCGATTTCCGCGATGACCGAGCGTGGCATCACACAGCTCAAACAAGCGCTACGCCATCCTTTCCCCTCTCCTCCAGTTAGACTTTGGAAAGGTCCCGCCGAACTGGAAGAAGCCATCAAACAATCAACCAAACTCGCGGAAGCCAACAGAGAAAACAATCCTGCTGCCTCCGGCTTGATGGCAGTGTTGAAAGATAACCCGGAAGCTAAGGAGTTCATTCAGAAGACCCGCTTTGAATATATCCACCGCGCAGTTGAAGTCGGGCTCCAACGCCCCAATGAAGAATTACTTGCGCTCACAGACCGTATTGACGCCCAGACACTCCACCCAGTAAAAGGTTGGTGTATCTTTACGATCCTGATGATCACCGTCTTTTGGTCGATCTTCAAGTTTGCCGAAATGCCCATGGGGTTGATCGAACAAGGGCAGGAAACCCTTCAAGGGTGGGTGGGAGGTTTGATTGGCGAGGGAGATTTTCAGAGTCTAATCGTCGATGGCATCATAGCCGGAGTCGGGGGGGTCCTTGTCTTTCTTCCACAGATCATTCTCCTCTTCTTCTTTATCAGCCTCCTTGAAAGCACCGGCTACATGGCACGTGCAGCTTACTTGATGGATGGGGTTATGAACAAAGTCGGCCTCAGCGGAAAATCGTTTCTCCCCCTTCTTTCTGGATACGCCTGCGCTATTCCAGGCATCATGGCCACCCGCACTATCCCGAATAACAAAGAACGCCTCGCTACTATTCTCATTCTCCCGTGGACCTCATGCACAGCGCGACTTCCAGTTTACACCCTGATTATTCCTTTGATGTTTGCAGGAGCCCTTCAGCAAGGTCTCGCGCTCTTCGGCATCTATGCATGAGGCACAATCACGGCTCTTCTCGCGGCAAAGATTCTAAAACCCCGACTTGGTAAAACCGAACCGTCCCAATTCCTCCTCGAGCTCCCTACCTACCAAAGACCACAATGGAGACACATCCTACAACAGGTCAGTGAGCGAGCCTTCGCCTTCATCAAAAAAGCGGGTACTGTTATCCTCGGACTTAGTATTATTCTTTGGTTTCTCGAAACCTATCCCAAGAGCGACTCAGATGACCCCATCGTTCAGCAGGCCGAATCTTTTAATGGTCAAATCGGCGAGATCATAGAACCCGTAGTCGCTCCACTAGGTTGGGACACCCGCATGGGAACCGCCATGATTGCATCCTTTGCCGCACGCGAAGTTTTTCGTTCCTCCATCGCCATTTCATACGCTACCGATGAGGAAGACGGGAAAGAAATGCGTGACAAGCTATCTGCCTCAACCCGCTCCGATGGAACCGCCCTCTATACTCCTCTTGTCGGACTCTCTGTCATAGTTTTTTTTATCTACGCCCTGCAATGCCTCCCCACCACCGTGATTGTCCGTCGTGAAACTGACTCCTGGAATTGGGCTCTTGGCCAACTCGCTGGCATGACAATCTTCGCCTACCTCGCAGCCTTGCTAGTTTATCAAATAGGCAAGCTTTTAGGTTATTCCTGACACCATGGATTGGCAAACTCCTGCAGCTTTGGGCGTCGTTACCCTCACCCTCATCCTCTTTTTCGTAAAGCGGAAGAAAAAATCCTGTAGCAACGGAAGTTGTGCCTGCCCCAAAGGTCTCAGAAAATAGACCCTATTCTTTTTGGCAAATCCGGGATTCACTCCACATCGTTTTCCTCTCAATGAAGGTTATTGTTCTCCTCTTCTCAACTCTTTGCCTCCTCAACGCAAAAGTCTCTTGGAGAAGTGCGCTCAACCAAAAATTAAATTGGTATGGCTCAGCTGAAGCACGAGAGCTTGCCAAGAAGGTCATGCTCTATCAGCGCAACAATGGTGGCTGGCCCAAGAATCAGGACTTCTCAAGAAAGATTAATACAACCGATCTTAGAGAACTCACCCAGCAACGCAGTAACCTTAAGGATACCACCATCGACAATGGGGCAACTTACACCCCTCTTAAATTTCTAACTCGTGTCTGGCAAGCCCAGGCAAGCCCCGGGCTTGAAGCCTCCCTCCACCGCGGCATAGCCTTTCTCCTTACGAGCCAATACAACAACGGCGGTTGGCCCCAGCGACCCCATAGTTCCGGCTACGGCCTTCACATCACTTACAACGATGGCGCAATGATTGGCGTCATGTCCTTCCTTCGGGATCTTGAAAAAGATCCCATCACTTTCCTAAGAAAAAACGAAAAGTCCTCAATCATTACCGCGCTTAATCTTGGCCTTAATTGCATCCTCAAAACCCAGATCCTTATCAAGGGAAAACCTACAGTTTGGTGTGCTCAGCATGATGCTAAGACCCTCTTGCCTGCTCAAGCCCGCTCATACGAACATCCTTCCTTCAGCGGTGCAGAAAGTGCAGGTATCGTGAAGTATCTCATGGAGATTCAAGAACCCTCTAAAGAGGTTCTTGAATCAATCAGCGGAGCAATTACTTGGTTTCGGGAGAAGCAGATCAATGGCATCAGGATCATCAAAAAAAATGGAGATAAAACCATCGTTGAAGATGATAATGCGCCGCCTCTTTGGCCACGCTTCTCCGATCTTAAGACCGGAAAACCTATCTTTTCTGGTCGCGACGGAATCATCAAATCTTCAATTACCGAAATCAAAGCCGAACGTCGTAACGGCTACGCTTGGTATGTTGGAAATCCACGATCTATTCTCAAAGAATACGATCGGGATCGTTAAAATGCTCCCAACTCTCTCAAGCAGAGCACAACTCGGTTTTCCAGGTCCGATTGCGCCCGGTCCAAATCAAAAACAACACTCCAATCGTTGAGCCCCTCTTCATCGACCAGGACCTGCTCCAAACGATCACCTTCAATACGGAGATACTCCGAGCTTCGCGCCTCGGGGTCCATGCGGATAATTCCATGCTCCTCAGAATATCCCTTCATCATCTCACGAAGCTCGAAAGCCTTGCTCCCTACCAAGTCGGCGGCAGCTTCGTAATTTTCACGTGCAATCTCCTTCACAAAATTAAAAACGGCTCTCCGAGTCGCGCGCACAAATTCAGCTTTTCGCCTCGTGTAAGGAACCTCCTTTACCGGCGCCTTCTCAAAGACTTCCTCGTGATCTCGCAATCTCTCCCACTCATCAATCAAACTGGAGTCAACCCCACGGACTATTTCTTCTAGGAATGACTTAGCCTCCTCAACTTCTTCGGTTTTCAAAGAAGGGGGCACCGTTTGCACAAGAACCTTATAAACCTCAGAAAGGTGGCGAAGTAAAACCGCTTCACTTCTTTCGAGTCCATAGTTTTTGATATAATCTTCGAATGAGGACCACTCCTCAAACATTTCCCGCACGATGGATTTGGGTCTAACTCCCGCCTCTTTAGCCCAAGGATTAATAAGGACGAAATCATTATAAGTTTGGTAAATAAAATCCTTACCTGGCTTCGGATGCTCCACTTCCTCAAGAGCCTCCAAACGATCATCGTAATCCACGCCGTCTTCCTTCATCTGCGCAACCAACGCCGTCTTAATTTTATCAACTTGCTTTCGGATTACCACTGTAGGGTCTTCCAAAATAGCCTCGATAAGCGACAGCATATTGGCGACGTAATCAGGAGCCTCGCTATCCAATTTTGGGATAGTTTCGATTAGGTAAAGACCAAGGGCCTGATTCATTGTGAAATCATCCTGTAATTCTAGGTTTAACTCCACCTTGGCCAAGGTCGTACGTTTTTCCTTCGGAATGATCGTAAGGACCTTCCCTTCCACCAAACCACGAAAAAGAGCAAAGGCCTGCCTCCGCAGAGTCCTCTTCCGTCCCGGCGGTTCGTGACACACATTGATGATTCTGCGTAGCTCCGCGCAGCCATCTTCGCCTTCTCTTGAGAGAACATTAAGCAAAGTACCATGACGGATACTAAAACTAGAAACCAACTTCTCTGGTGGAGAACTCTGCAGTTTTGCATAGGTCCCCACATCCCAATTTACAAAACCCTTCTCCGGTGGCCTCTTTTTCTGCGCCTTACTCTTTTTCCCCTTTGCCGCAGCTTTGGCGTCAGCTTTTAAATTCTCAATGAAATATTCAGGAGCCTGAGCCACGACGTAGCCAACATTATCAAAGCCCCGCCGCCCTGCTCTACCGCAGATCTGACGGAAGTCGCGAACCGCTAGGATCTTCGTACTTTGTCCTCCGAATTTATAAAGCTGGGTGAAGAGCACAGTACGGATAGGCACATTCACTCCTACCCCTAGCGTATCAGTCCCACAAATCACTTTCATGAGTCCCCGCTGCGCCAGCTTTTCAACAAGAACCCGATACTTAGGTAATAACCCCGCATGGTGAATCCCAAGACCGTGCCGAAGAAGCTTCTTCACCTCTTTCCCATAAGGGCTCTTGAAATCAGCATTCTCAAGAACTTTAGAAATAGCGGCTTTCTCTTCTTTTGAACAAAAATTCCGACTCATCAAATTTTGCGCCGTCCGAGCACAGGACAACTGGGTGAAATGAACGAGATAAATTGGAGCTTTACCCGAACTAACCAGCTCGTCGACCTGATCCTCAAGAGAGATTGTGCTGTAAGAAAACTCCAAAGGAACCGGACGCTCTTCCGATTTCACTAAAACTGTCTCTACTCCCGTGAGTTCACTTAATTCTTTTTGAAATACTTCTGTTTCTCCCAAAGTTGCCGACATCAAAAGAAAGCGAGCCTGAGGAAGGGTCAAGAGTGGAATCTGCCACGCCACCCCTCGTTCATGGTCCGAATAATAATGAAATTCGTCCATAATCACCTCATCGACATTCGCCAGTGATCCCTCCCTCAAGGCCATATTAGAAAGTATCTCCGCCGTGCAGCAAATTACCGGCGCCTCTGAATTCACCGTGGCATCTCCAGTAATCATACCCACTTGCTCCGGACCAAATGTTTGGCACAACGCAAGAAACTTTTCGTTAGCAAGGGCCTTGATTGGAACCGTATAAAATGACCTCCGTCCTTGGCAAATTGCTCGAAAATGAAGAGCTAGGGCTACCAACGACTTCCCCGATCCTGTTGGAGTATTAAGAATGACATTCTTTCCGTCGTATAGCTCAAGAATAGCCTCTTCTTGATGATCATAGGGCTCGATTCCACTTTCGATGAGATACTCGAGAAAAGCATCGAGCACTTCGGAACTCGATGATACATCATTTACGATTGAAGGATCCAGCTGCGGCACAGCAAAAAAGTGGCCATCTCACCCCATAAGTAAAGTCCCTCCTAATCACTCCCTGATCGACACCACTTAAATTTCATCTAAACCTTTCCCATGAAGGCAAAAAAATTGCTCATTATGTTGATTGCCACCACCGGACTCGCAATCGCACAAACTGACGCCCAAAACAAAATCGCGGGCCCAATTAGCGAACTCATCGAAACCCAAGATGCTGCCGTACAAAAATTCATGGACGAAGTCCGGGCCCTTCCTCGTGAAAAGCAGCAAGAGGCCTATCAAAAAGGCTATCCCCAATTCGATGACACCATTGAGGCACTCTACACTCTTATCGAAAAAAGCCCCGCTGAGGCAGCGAGCCTCAAGGCCATTTCTTGGATCTCAAGTCACAGCCGGGGCAAAGAATTAAAGCCCGAAGTTTTTGCTGCCCTTGAAAAGCATCATCTCGATCACAGCGGATTATCAGAAGTCATTCTCTCATTGCACGGAGCCAATGGAGAAAATACCCAAGCCTTTCTCGCGACCGTCGTTGAAAAAAGCAAAGCTCAAGACGCTCAAGGATCCGCGCTCTACATGCAAGCCATCCAGATCGAACGCGACACAACAAAAACTGCCCAATATAAAGCTCTCGTGGAAAAGCTGAACGCCGAACATTCCAACTTTGAGGTCAGAGGTCGTAAGGTTGGCGCGATGATGAAAGCGACACTTGAAGCGAAAGAAAAATTGGCGATTGGAAAATCAGCCCCCGAAATCATCGGGAAGGATGTCGACGGAAAGGAAATGAAGCTCTCTGATTACAAGGGTAAGATCGTTGTCCTCGATTTTTGGGGTGACTGGTGAGGTCCTTGCCGCGCTATGTATCCTCACGAGCGGTCGCTCGTTGAAAGATTAAAAGACAAGCCCTTCACTATTCTTGGAGTCAACAGCGACTCTTCCAAAAGATACAAGAAGGCGATTGAAGAAAACAATATTACTTGGCCCTCATTCTGGGACGGAGGAAGAACCGGCGGCCCAATCGCCACCGCTTGGGCAGTCCGAGGTTGGCCTACAATTTACATCATCGATGCCAAAGGCGTAATTCGATTCAAAAATACTCGAGGAAAAGCCATGGACGAGGCTGTAGATGAGCTCCTTGAGGAAATGGAAAGTGAGTAAATCACTACGAGTTACCAACTTAATCAAAAGTCACCTCTGAAATTTGAGCCCCACGCATTGGGTGGGGCTTTTTAGGTAGGGTTCCCTATTTCACCGAAGGGAATCAAAATCAAAGCTATCGTCATATCACCTCGATCTTGAACGAGCGGAATCCCCGCTTTTCATAATTCCCAAGTGCATGAGGATGATCCTCACTACAGGTATGCAACCATACCCTCTTAGTCCCCTTGATTTTCCAAGCCTCTTGAACCGCCAGAGAAAGCATCCCTCCTCCAATTCCCTTTCCAATCATCAGAGGCAGAAGTCCAAAATAAACGATTTCTATGCTCCCTCCTTCCTGAATTTCCATCTCTACATAGCCTACTTCTTCAGCTCCAAGGTGAGCTACCCAGGTCCTTAGGTTCTCACGGCTTACCCATTCCTCCCATTCCTTGTCTGTCCAATTCAGCCGGTCAACCCATCGCCAGTCCCCACCAACCTCACGATAAAATTGAGTATTGATGGCCGCATCGTCGGTCGGTTTTAGGCTCAAATTTGTGACAACCTCGGAAGGAATAAATTGCTCCTCTTCCGTAATCTCCAGATACCAAACCTTGATTTCCCTCACTCCTTGATTTGACACAGTAAGACGTGACTCGTCACGTCTTACTTAAAGTAGAAAAAGTTCAACCTCAGTTAATCGACGCTAGGCTACGCCGGAATAAAAAAAGATGAGCGTATGAGTCTGTAGCAAGAATCCACAAACGAGTTACTAAAGCTGTGTGAGAATCTCCATGATAAGATCGCCATTCCGGTGATCAAAGATAGACTGTTGACGCAACCACCGAGCTACTTTTAAAAGGTCTGATTCGGAAAGCTTAAGATCACCGAACGATGAGCGATCAAAATTCTGCCCGGTCTTTACGGCACGGAAAATCTCAAGATATTTCCTTCCCGGCTGACCCAGCCGAGACACTTTGAGATACTTCCCGTAAGTAATCTCGTCGAATTCCTCCCAAAAATCATCGGGCATACCCTCAATTTGTAGCCTAGCCGCTGTTGTCGTATCAAGAAATACTCCAATCTCGGCAGCCGCTGCTTGCACTTCCATTGGCAATGGAAAGGCATCCTGAAAGTCTTCAGCTAAAATCGCCACCACCTCGAAATCATCCTTTTTTTCCCAAATTACCAAATGAAAAAAACGATCAAGCTTTTCCGCTAATCGTGACAACTCTAAAATTTTCATTGAGAACACTCAAACAAGTCACGCACTGAATCCCGCTTCAAAGCAAGCTCCCGCCATTCATTTACCAAACGGCTTTCCTGAATCACTCCACACCCACTTGGAAGCGCAAAATCATTCCCCTTCCAAGCCACCATTCGGATTGCCACCAAGGCTTCAAAATCACCATCCCTCAACAATCCAAAAGGTGCTCCAAATTCTACCGGACAATCCAATCGCTTACGCCAATCTTTGAGTTGAGCAATAGTTTCCGGAGTCCGAGGCAAAGGACCGAGAGCTGGCGTTGGATGCAAGCGGTCGATCAAGGTCTGCGTCTCCTGATACTGGTAGAGCTCAACATTGATAAGCGTTTGGAAATGTATCAAACGACCCAAATCGAGGATGTCTCGCACGCGCCTCACCACCATCCCTAGATCTGAGAGCTTTGCAATTAAGGTTTGCGCGACGAACTCATGTTCACGAATTTCTTTATCATCGACCGCGAAGAGCCTCTGCTCCTCGCTTCGCGCCGTCCCAGCTAAAGCCATCGTGTATATCCGGCCATCAAAATAGCGAAATAGAACCTCTGGAGTTGCTCCCAAAAAACCCTCATCTTCTCCAATCCAGCCATATGGCCGGAGAGATTTAGGCATTTGGAACAAAGAAGCCAGAAGCGTGTCTGGCGAGCAATTACCCTTCCCCTTTTCGGTCACAACAGGGACCGACTTTTCGATCGTTCCTTGCCCGATCGCACCAGAAACTTCGCGGAAAACCTCCGCGAATCTTACGGGGTCTGGCTCCTCCCATTGAATTCGGCACTCTCCTGAAGCGGGTGCCTTGTTTAGGACTTCAACCCGATCCGGAACGAGCCATGGCTTTTTCTCACTAAGCGAAAAATCATTCTTGTAGAAAGCCACCCCTCCGGCGGGTGGCTCTGCCAAGGCGGTAAATGGCCCATAGCCGACGAGAATATCGCCAGTCCGGGTCCCAAAAACCGCTCTCTCCATAATCAAATTAGTCTACCACACCATTCTTAACCAGCTCCGCAAAACTTGCTGCCTCAAGACTAGCTCCCCCGACGAGGGCCCCATCAATGTCTTTCTGTCCAAGAAGTTCAGCCGCATTATCAGGTTTCACCGAACCACCATACTGGATACGAATTTTTTCCGAGACTGAAATCCCATAAAGGTCCGTCAGCACAGACCGAACAAATTCATGAGCATCTTGGGCTTGCTGCGGCGAAGCTGTGACTCCGGTCCCAATGGCCCAAACGGGCTCATAAGCAATCACAGTATCAAGTGCCTGCTTCTCAGTCACATTTTTCATGCCTTCGGTAAGCTGATTGCGAAGGATCTCTTCCAACTTTCCATCCTCACGTTCTTGGAGAGTCTCGCCGATACAGAAGATCGGCTTCAACTCAACTTCGTGAGCTTTTAAAATCTTGGAGTTAATCAACTCGTCCGATTCGCCATAAATAGCCCGTCGCTCCGAATGTCCAAGAACGACGTAGTTTACAAAAATCTCCTTCAACATGATGGCACTCACTTCTCCGGTGAAAGCGCCATTATCCTTTTCGCTCATATTCTGCGCAGAGACCCGCACCTTGGAGTGAGCCAGTAACTCCGTAGCCTTCGGGAGCGATACAAAAGGTGGAGCTATCACGATGTCCACCCCTTTAGGGAGATCAGAAAGTCTGCTCTCAAAACTTTTAATAAAGTCTTCGGTGTCGGACGGTCCCTTGTTGAGTTTCCAGTTTGCGGCAATAATCGGCTTCCTCATATCAGTATCCGGCGTAACTCACTCGGAAGCTTTACGCAAGACTGTTCACACCGCATAAAATTGTACTGTCTCGCTGTAATTTGGAATCAGCTCCACCAACAAGGCTTTTTCACCCACCTCCAAAGCATCGAAGCCCTCTCGATTCTCAATCTTTAAATAATCCATATTCCACATGAGCGCCCAACCTTTAAGATCAAAATCTTGTGGCTGAACAATTACCTCTTTTTGATTCTTCGTGAGTTGTGAGAACCTTGGTAAATGCTCAAAAATCTGCCCCCCTCCATTGTTAATTACAACAATGACACGCCCCTGACATTCGACTTGGGAAAACATGGCCGGGGCGGCCAAATCATAGAGTGTCGTCAAATCCCCAAACACCCCCCACGAATCCGGAGTCTCAGCAGTAGCACCGAGCCAGCTCGAAAGTTGACCGTCGATTCCGTTGGCACCCCGGTTCGCAAAAACCCGCGCGTAAGGAGTATCCCTCTGGCCATACTCATTCCATTCCCGAATTGGCAAACTATTACCGATAAACAAGCTCTCTCCAGTCGTCGCATAAACCGAAAGCAAATTAACCAATCCCGGCTCGCTATCTGGAAACGACTCCAACCTCTCATCGATCTTAGAAAAAATTGGCCGCCCACCTGGGAAATCATCACGCACATCTCCGATGAAATCCACTTCACCCAACCCACGAATTACTCTGCCAACATTCCCATGAATCACTTTCGATTCTCTCGCTAGTCCCGGCAAACCATTCCGGCAAATCGAAAGGATTTCGGTCGAAGAATCTAATTCAAGATCCCGCCATAATCTCCCAGCCGGAACTTCGCCTAATCGTAAAATCCTTCCGGGCAAATTCCCTACAAAACTCTTCTCGGAAACTAAAAGGCCCTGAAGTAATTCACGGATTCCGCTATTTACGTCAGCCACCACCGGAATTCCTAGATCCCTTAAAAAGTAAAAAACATCTTCTCGGTCCTCCGGCTCCAACCCTCCCACCATTGCGATAATCCCTTTGAAGACTCCATCACCGAGAAAATCGCGTAGACTCTTAACTTCAAAAGAAATCTTCTCGGGAAGAAATCCCTTCACCCCAGCTTCCCACCCAGAACAATTGATTACCTCCTCCTCAAGGGGAACATTCAAATGAAGAGGCTTGCGACCATTCCATTGTTCAAGATTACCTGCTGCATAGTTTCCAAAAATCCCCTCTTGCTCAATCACTTGTGGAGCCCCGCTTCCCTGGAACCTTTCCGGTCGGTCCGCCGACACCACCACTAGTGGCAGGCCGCTATAATAGGCCTCAACTACCGCAGGCAAACACTCAGCTACCGCGGTTCCGCTGGTGGTTACCACCACACAAGGCCGCCCGGTATCCTTGACCCGTCCCAATGCAAAAAAGGCCGCTCCTCGTTCCTCAAAATGCCGCCAGATCTGCAAACCGTCCGCAGACTCAAGCAAGGCGACAAACCCAGCGTTCCGGGCCCCCCCACAAACCACAAAATCACCACAACCCGCCTCTAGGAGCCGGTCAACGACCATCTTCTCCACATTCACCACTTAAAACTTCTCTACCAGCAAGGAAGCATTATGCCCACCAAAGCCGAAGGAGTTGCTCAAAGCAGCTCTAATTTCAATCTCACGCGCGGTGTTGGCACAGTAGTCGAGATCACACTCGGGATCCTGATCTTCAAGGTTGATTGTAGGAGGAATCACACCATCACGAATGGCATTGATACAGGCAAGGATTTCGACGCCCCCCGCAGCACCTAAGAGGTGCCCGGTCATCGACTTGGTCGAACTAACAATAAGGCCTTCCTTAGACCACTTGCCGAATGACTTCTTGATCGCCTTACTCTCGCAGATATCACCCTGCGGAGTCGAAGTGCCGTGCGCATTCACATATTGCACATCCTCAGGGTTTAAGCTTGCATGCTTGAGAGCCATATCCATGCAACGAGCCGCCCCCAAACCTTCAGGATGAGGAGAGGTCAAATGATAGGCATCGGCGCTGAGGCCATACCCGGTGAGTTCGGCGAGAATAGTTGCCCCACGCTTTTTCGCATGCTCCAGTTCTTCAACCACCACAACTCCTGCACCTTCCCCCATGACAAAACCATCACGACCAGTATCGAAGGGACGGGAAGCGGCGGACGGGTCATCATTGCGGGTACTGAGAGCCTTCATATTCCCAAACCCAGCAAGGCCCATAGGTAAGATCGCTGCTTCAGAACCTCCGGCAATGAAAGCCTCGGCATCTCCAAACTTAATCATACGCCATGCTTCACCAATGCTATGATTAGCAGTCGCACAGGCGGTGACAATAGCCATGTTCGGGCCACCAAACCCATGCTCCATCGAGAAAACCCCACTCGCAATATTGGAAATCATCATCGGAATGGTAAAAGGCGAAACCCGGCTTGGACTGCGGTTGAGAAGAACAGTATGGTTGTTTTCGAGAGTGCCTAGTCCACCGATGCCACTTCCAAGCATCACACCCACGCGGTCACGATCGATTTCACTCTCAGCAAGCCCTGATTCGTTCAGAGCCATTTGGGCTGCCGCAATAGAAAGGTGCGCATAACGATCCATACGGCGGGCATCCTTAGGGTTCGAAAAATATTGGGTGTGATCAAAATCACGAACCTCGCCGCCAATCTTTACCGGATACTCGCTTGTATCCATGGACTCGATCAAATTGATCCCACTCCGCCCGGCTTTCATGCTTTCCCAAGTTGAGTTGGCATCATTTCCCAAGGGGCTCACGGCCCCGATCCCTGTCACTACGACGCGTCGGTTTTCCATTGCTACAAGAAGGTTGGTTGGTGATTAGCTTGTGTTTCCTTGAAAAGCAAGGACTGTTCGTCTTCAGATTTAGCCCAGCTTCCGATGTCCACCCCGAATATTTTGGGCCGAACACTCAGGACAGGTGGAAAGTTTAACCCGGCTTTTCTCGGGGTAACGCTTACCACATAAGTGACATTCTCTTGTGGATAATCGTAACCTACGTTCATTCCGCCGGTCCGCAAAAAAGGAAAAAGCCCAGTCTACTAAAACCCAAACGAACGCCAGAAGGACGATCACCACAAGAAGGTCGGTAAACGAAGAAATCATTATTCTGAAGGTCGATTCACAACTTCTGCTTCAAGCCTCCAAGTTCGCAATGATCCTTTTTTAGTGACGGGTTCTATCGTTGCGCTTTGCAGCCTCTCCAAAACCGGTTGAGTCCGGACGTCATTCGCTTTTTCCCACCAACTCTCAACCGCGATAACGCTCCCCCGCCAGTCTGCGGTTAAAACAATCGACCAAATTTCACCCTCACTCATCAACTTAGGATCCTCTGGCCAATCGAAAGGAAAATCGAAGGGCTTCAATCCATCGGGGCCTTCGATGACCTTGACCTCGATCCACCAATTTTCTTTTTTGGTCGCATATCTCACTGAGGCCACAGCATCTGGCCTAGGAAGAGAATCCGGTCCCATCCCAGGAAGGTTTGCCAACCTCGCCTCGGGCTGAGGAAGCGTAATCTGACGCAAAGTTGGTTCATAGCCTCGAGGAAAGGTAGCAGCCATAGCCTTCTCGACAACATGCTCAATGACAGTAGAATCATTGACATTCCACCTTTGCTGAAAAAGCGTTTTACGATCAATCAACTCGGCCAACCAACGATTTTGCCCCGCATCTAAATCTACCACCGCGACATCAATCTCATTTTGCTCAAGCTCCACCGACCCTGCGTCATCTAATTGAAGAAATCCATAGATCCCACCCCAAAACGCCACTGAAACCACGAAAGCGATAAACAAGCGATACGAGGAACCGTGTTCCCGCCGCCAGTCAAAAACCATCCCGGCAGCCCGGTCACGTAAAACTTTTCGATAATGCCAAAACATTACTCAAGGAGCCTTCTCTACCCCATCCTCACGGCGATAGCCTTCAAAGATTCGTATCCCGTTTAGCTTAGCAATCGTGTTAATCAAAATCTGACGTTCCGCCATTGTCGCTTCGGAATCCACTTTAATCGCCACCGCCTTGGTTCCCCGCTTTTCGGCGGTCTCCAAAACAAGCCCCCCAAGGGAAGCCTGAGGCACTTTAACTCCTTCCACATAATAAACCGGACCCGATGCTGTGCCTTTTAGCATGACTACCACCGGATTTTCATCACCCAGACGGACGCCACGAAACTCGGACGGCGGCAGTTTGATCTCAACGTAGCTCTCCTTTGCTACTACCCCGGTGAACATCACCAGTGCGAGGAGCAAGGCGATAAAATCGAAACCCGGAATCACGAAAATCCACCCGGGACGCTCAGGCAATGACATCTTGAGCTGCATAATTCAGAAATCTTTCTTCTCGGTAACCTTTGGCCCCATGGATGGATTCTTAGACTTTGGGTCCAAGTTTTTAGCCTGCTGCTCCAAACTATCGCGAAAAGAAACGATCCGATCATGTTCACGGCTGTCGCACACAATATTCACGGTCTCAATTCCAGCTCTTTCAAGACGGTGCAGCATTCGTTGAGCCTTCCCATAAAGATAGAGGTAGACGAGATAGGAGGGAATCGCGAGTGCCAGCCCGACCGCTGTGGAGACCAAGCTTTGAAACATGCCACCCGCTAAAGCCGCCTGAGCCACCGCCGAATCAGCTGCACCCACCTTCATGAAAACTTCAATCAAACCGAGAACCGTCCCAAACATTCCCAGCATTGGAGCTAGCATCGCAACCCCGAGCAAAACCCTCATGTAGCGCTCAATCCGTGGCACTTCCAACTGACCAGCTTCTTGTGCGATCTCACGCAGATTTGTCCGGTCCAAATGATGGCGCATTAAAATCGAGTGAATCACGCGCGCCTCCGGGCCCCGCGCCCGCGATGCCTCGTGCAAAGCTTCGGCATAGGATTTTTTACGGACGTGATTGGTGATTCCCAGTAGCAAATCAGCAACCTTGGAACGGGCATGCTGAAAAAAGACCATGCGTTCCACCATGACCAAGAAACCCACAAAACCGAGAACAACCTGTAACCACAGGATCACTCCGCCAGCTTCGTTTGGAAAGTTCACAAAAGCGAAATACCAGAAAATACGCCAAAGGACCAGCGATTACGCGCCAAGGCTCACATTCTTCCGGTCTGGCGAGATGAATTCTTGCCAAACCTGCTCGCTCGCCTGCTTCCGAAAGCCGAAAAGCGGTCTCCATTTCGGCGCGCGCGGCTCGTTTAGAAGTTGCATTCCAATCTCACGGGGTAGGCGATTAGCTTTCCGCGTGTTACAGGGGATGCATGACGTCACGATGTTATCCCAAGTCGTTTTTCCGCCTTTGTCTCTCGGCATGACGTGATCGAGATTTAAGTCAATCTCCGGGAAAATCTCGGCACAATATTGGCAGGTGTATTTGTCACGAAGAAAAACGTTCTGCCGTGTGAACTTTACCTCCTTGCGGGGGACACGATCATAAAGCGCTAAAACAATAATTTTAGGAACCCGTAAAGCGACCTTAACGGAGTGGACCAATTCAGCAGCAGCAGACTCTCTTTGCTCACCTGAATACTCCACCCAGGATCCGATATCGTGAGTTTGGTAGCGACATTCCCCCTCTGTTTGCACCACTTGGGCATGGCCCAAGCAAAGGAGCTTTAACGCTCGTTTTACCGAGCAAGTGTGCACCGGTTGCCAAAGCCGATTCAGGACTAGGACAGGACGCTCAAGCACAAATTCCATAGACAAATAGCAACTACCAAGGCAAATACAGATTCCTTGAAGATGAGGCAATCTTAAATTGACCTTCAAATCCATTCTTCCACGTCTTTTGACTCGCCCGATTAATAGGTCATGGTTATCCCCGCCCATGCCCTTTCCCAAATGTCTGGTTTCATTCGCCTTTGTTGTCTGCCAAATGGCCCCTGCTGATGAATTGAGTGAGACCCTAAATGCCCTAACGACCAACCACCAAAAGCTTGAAGGATACCAAGCGACCTACGAGCTGAGCTCAAACACAGACCAAACGGGCACCATCGAAATTGGTGTCGATTTCGAATCTGGATGGGCGTATCTCATATCAGAATTCAAGGATGAGAAAGGCAAGCTAGTACAACAAGGCAAGCAGTGGACCACCACGGACGGCATCTATCTTCTTCAGTCAGCTGATCAGAAAATTGCTTTCGAAGGATTAGGAAAACTAGCAAAACGATGCCGCAAGCTTGTCGAGATCATCAACCCAGATAGGGAGCTCAGCATTCCATTGCGGATCGAACCATATTTGTATTTAGACGAGACTGACGTTCGCTTGGGAATCGGCTACAGCACCCATGAGACTGAGCTTCTGAATAAAACCGAAAAACTCATCAGCAAAACCGATGACGAAATCATCGCCGATCTTGGCAAACTTGGCAGGGTCACCTTCGAAACCAAGACTGGTATTATCACTTCACAAGTCATCAAATCCGCAGAGAAAACTCGCTCGTTGAAGCGAACAATCTGGGTCAATGACCCTGGCAAAAAAGCGATATCTTCCCGATTCAACATCGACCTTGAAAAGGTCCAACGCCAAGACCTTAGAAGTTCCGGAATGAGCCAAGATTTCACACGGCGGGTTTTCCAAGAACTCATCGGCAACGCTTCACGTGACCAACAACTCGCAAATTCAATACGCACCCGCCTGTTGTCCATTGCCAATCAATTTGTCGACTTTTTAGATCAGGAACCG
>MDTG01427446.1_pt1 | contig 19526 bp, 6 predicted proteins | sample 811421 | NCBI WGS metagenome assembly MDTG01 (sample SAMN05326645, study PRJNA326480) | marine metagenome | isolation source: seawater | place: Pacific Ocean: South East | collected 2011
AACAGAGGATGAAGAAAGATCAGTTAAATATCCAGCAACACCATGATCTCCCCAAGTATATGCAGTATTCCAATTAGATACCAACTGAGTTGTCACACCAGCAGCTGCTGATGCTTGGAAAACAGGATCAGTTTCAGTATATGACGTTAGATAACCAGCAGAAGCATGATTACCCCACCCATATGCAGCATTCCAGTTAGTTTTATTTTGTAGAGTAATACTACCAGCAGGAGAAGCAGCAAATACAGGGTCAGTCTCAGTATATGATGTTAAATATCCTTCAGTATTATGATCACCCCAACCATATGCAGTATCCCAATTACTAATTTTTGTAGTGGTTACACCTGCAGCAGCAGATGCAGCAAATACTGGATCAGTCTCAGTATATGATGTTAGATACGAAGAAAGATCTGGTGGTGTAAATGTAAATATACCAGTTTCACTAGCATATGATAATGAACTACTTCCTACAGCGGCAGTGGTAACAGAAAGGTCTGTTAGATCAATACCAGATCCACCACTAACAGCAGCATTCCAACTAACTCCATTCCATCTATAAGTAACATTACCAACTATATGAGTAAAAGACCCATTTGTTGGTTGCCCTGTAGTTGAGGGGAAATTAATTGCCATTTCTAGACCACAATATCTTCTAGCTTATTTATTATAATAACCTCGGGGGAATTGTAGACCTCTATGTGGTCTTCTTCCTTGTAAGAATCCTCTCTCCACAGAATGGTCTCCAGATGCACCCTCATCAAGTTCTTCTATATTGAAACTGCTTGGTGCCTTTGCTGTTCCTGTAGCTCTGGTAATACTAGAATATGTAACGTTTACATAATCTGTATTAGTAGTGCCAACTAGTTGATTTGTATTGAATCCTGATACAACAGAGTCTGGATTTTCCGAAAGTGTTATATTTGACATCAGGTAGTCCTAGCTAAGAATAGTGTTCCTGTTGTTGTGTTATTATCAATCCCATCAAAACCAGTCTGCTGAGATTCATATGAAGCAACAATAATTGTATATACTTCGGATGCACTAATAGTAACTGTATCTCCTGGTCTAAATGATATCAATCCAGGTGTTGTTGAAACTTGTAAAATTGCAAAATCATCTGGAATATAATATGGACATGGAATCATTTTCTGAGATAATGGAATAGTCTTAATTGGTTTAAACCAATCAGCACTTGAACCTATTTCTTTTCCATTATATTTGTCATATGTATTATTTCTATAGTAAACGGAAGATGTATTTGAGTCAGCTGTATTAATATTATGAGTGTAAACATCCGACATATAATTGGCACTATTATTTCCTCTCATATATCCATAGAAAGCACTTCGTGCTTGACTTTGAGAACTAGGTGGTTCTTCATTTGGAGCACTTCTGCTACTATAATAAGAGTAAGTGTATCCAGGCATATAAGTTTGAATCGCAAGATCACTACCTCCAGATGAATAGTAAGAAACAACACCACCTAAAAATACATCATCTAAATCAAAAGTACCTGCACCATACCCATCACCTGCACAAAGAGTAAATGTAGAATTAACTTGAACAACTTCATTAATTACAGAACAAAATTGAATTACAGAAAATTTAGTATCTTGAGGAGATTGTGCTCTATAAGTTCTAATTTGTAACGGATATGATGTAGGTGTTGAGTTATTTGAAACATTCCAATAATTACTATTTTCAGTAGGACCTGCATTACTATCTTGCCAATCTAATCCCTGATATCCAGAGAACTTTCCAAGATTAGTACCAGTAGTTGCACTTGAAGAAGTTCCTGCACGATTCATCCAATCCCATCCACTACCACAACCTATGTAAATTTTCCAATTAGTTGATGCCTCTTCTTTTAATGTAAAACAATAATATCCATATCTATATTTTTTACTAGAATCATTTTCTACTTTTAACACAGCAAAATTGTTATTTTTCTGGAACATTGTAGAACCAGCACCCAGAGTGGTTGTATGAATTTCTGCCGTTCCATCATATGCATTATTAGAACTTTCTGGTGTACGTACACCAAACCGAATATCTCCTGTGGTGGCATTAAATCCAACATCTTCACCAGGAATTGTAAATACTTCCTGAGGATTCCAACCAGATCCAACGGAGTGCATTGTTACATTACCCAATCTTCCATCATTATATCCATACCTCCAAATCCTCAACTTAAGTTCTGATCTACTACCAGATGCTGGAACTGTATATTTCCAGTATCCATTAACTGCAGTACTATGAACTACAAAACCAGCATGTAAAACAATTTCTCCTTTTGCCGTAGCAGTATTTTCACTACAGTAAATATATTTTACTTTCCCATCTTCTCCTGGTTCATTTGTGAATGCTGGATTTAATTCTGACGTGGGAACTAGAGGTTCTGTTTCAGTTTGAGGACGACTAGATGTATTCCAAGTTAAACTTGCTCCTGGAACACAACTAATGTTTGTAGAGTTGTAACGATAAGATACATTAGTTTCATTTGCTGGATAAGAACCATACGTAGCATCTTGATAAACAATTCTCTGATCGTTATTAAAACTATCTGTATTCATACAGGCAGTTAAATTTGTACTATTTCCAGCAGCATTTTGAAATTCAATAGTATCACCCATGTAGATATTAATTGTTGGATTGATATAATCAGATGCTTGCTGTGCTTCTTGTGTCCAAACTGGAATAATAGTAGAACTGGAACAAGTGCCATCTATATCAATCTGCGTTCCATTATTAGCATCTGCTAACGATGCTGCTAATTGAAAACGATCTCTACTAGTTTTAATTACATAATATAACGTGTCAATAGTTACCGTTGTTCCTACATTAAAATTTGTATCTGTTTGGTCTTTAGCATATCTAATTGTATCTCCTGTTACAAATCCATGACGAGTGTAGATAAATTCATCCGTAGTTGTATCAACAAATGCTGAATAGTAAGGAGGATATTGAGTAATTATTTTTTCAACTTTATAATCAGTACCAACTTCTGTAACTAGGTATAATTGATTTACTGGGCTACCGTAATTAGTATTTGGTCCTTGGTCTCCACCATTGGCATCATACCAGTTTGTATTAAGCGTACCATACCCATAAAAATTACCACTTGGTGAAATACATCCTTGAGGAACATTAGTTTGTTCTGTTCCTGCATTAAGACCTAATTGAGAAAACGCTGTTTCTAAAGCATCCATGACGTTTGCTTTAGTCCAACCTGCATTACCGTTATTTACGTTAATGATTGATGTTGCAACTGTCATGTTAATTATTCTCCGATTTGTAGTGCCGTTAGGGTGACTGTAATTGGGGTAGGATTGCCACTTCTATTAGTGACGGAAAGATAGATGTTATCTGTTCTAGGACTGTCATTGTTAAATCCCATAATACCAGGAGAGGTTAGAATAGATTCTCCCCCACTAGTTCTTACTTCAGCAATAACACCGCTGCCTGGAGTAGGATCTTGACCTTCACTACGTGTTAAATCTGCATCTCTAGATGCATCATCAACGTATACTCTTACCCATGCTTCAGTATCAACTGTAATTTTAAACAATGCGTAGGCTTTGTAACCTGTAATATTTAGTTCTACTGTATTATTATCAGCAACTGAACCTGTAATTCCAGTAAGATCTTGAATCTGTGGTACTGTTGATCCACCTGTAGCATTGACTACGCCATTACCATCAATAGACAGTCCACTACCAATTTTAATACCACCGAGAACAGTAGTACTTGCTGTAGGTAAAACATATCCACCAGCAGCAGCAGCGATATTACCATTAGCATCTACTGTAATAGTAGTACCATCAGGAATAACACCACCTAATGTTGAGGTTGTGGCAGCAGGTAATGTATACGCTGAAGGAATGGAAGGTTTGTTTAGAATTTCACCGAGACCTGATGAAGCATTCCAATCAGGTTGCACAGGTGCAGTGCTATTGATTGTAATTTTATTATTAGCACTATCCCAAGAAATATCAGTTCCGTTACTTCCTACAAATTCAATACTATCATCATTATTATTAGCATCACGCAATGTTAAAATTGCATTGTTGCTAGTGGTGTTTGAACCAAGTAAATCGTATGTGGTTCCTCCACCTCCACCACCACCTGTTACGGTTGCATCAATAGTGTTGTTGGCATCATTATATGTGAAAGTAATTCCAGTATGAGTTCCATTAACAAATAACTGAGATGCAGCATCCTGAGCGTCTTCCGCTGTATATGCTCCACCACTAGCACCAGAAGGTGCTCTAAAAGTAATTGTATTAGCGTCAGTTCGTTCTACCAATAATCCATCTGCACCAGCAAATGTGATATCATCAGTAGCACCAGCATTATCAGTCAATCTTAATATTGAATCTGCGTTACCAGTAGCAGATTCTGCAGAGATAGAGTAAGTAGAATTTGCTACATCATTAATTAATTCAATTTCATCTCCATTTCTACCGATTGATATTCCATCTCCTGCTACAAGAACTATCTGATCTGTAGTACCACTAGAATCTTCAAGTCTAATTATTTTTCTTGCATTATTTTCTGCAGTAGTACCAGTGCTATGGTCTAAAGCATTAATTGTGTATGTTAACTGAGTAGCACCTAACAAAGTTGCAAAGTCTGATGTAGTAACATCATTTGTAGTTACTAATCTTTGACTAGTCCAACTAACACCGTTGGAATAGTACATAGATCCAGTATCATCTGCATATGCAAATAGACTTTCTGATGCTCCTACTGCAGGGAATGATGCTACATCAGCATGTAAAATTGATGGTGGTGTAGAACCTCCTCCACCAGCAGGAGAAGCATCCACCCATTGTGTTGTATTACCATCATCATAATATATCTTCAAATATCCAGTATCAGATTTCCACCAAAGATCTCCGTCACTAGGTGATGTAGGTGCAACATCTGATGTTGTTACTGAAGCACCACCTCCACCTCCACTAATACCACCTGCAGGAGATGCATCAACCCATTGATTACTATCCGAATCTGCAAAATAAACTTTTAATACACCAGTATCACTTTTCCACCAAAGATCACCATTAACTGGATTTGTGGGAGGAACATCTGCAGTTAATACTTTAGCACCAGTAGCAGATGCAGATGTAGGACTAGCATCTACCCATTGGTTTGTATCTCCATCTTCATAATAAATTTTTAATACGCCAGTATCACTTTTCCACCAAAGATCACCATTAACTGGATTTATTGGTTGGGTATCAGAAACATCAATAGCATTATTTAATAAGTATCCTTCTAATGCATGATCACCCCAACTAAATGCAGTGTCCCAATTAGCAATTCTTAAGTGAGTTACCGCAAAAGCAGGAGATGCAGAAAATACAGGATCAGATTCTTGAAAGTTTGTAGTAAATTGATATGCAGCATTCCAATTACTAATCAATTGTGTAGTTACATTAGCAGCTGCAGAAGCTGTAAATACTGGATCGGTTTCAGAACCAGTAGATAGGTTGTGTAGATCAGCAGCGATTAAGTTAATCTCTTGTCTTTGCTGTTCCAGACTGAAAGTTTTAGCTACATTCCTTAATACCATTGATATTACACTACTGGGACAGTCTTTTGATTATTTATCAAAGCTTCATGATATATGCTAATGAATAATATGGAGGTCTGTTTTCAAATCCAGTTCCGCTTCCTGATGATCCTGTTGTTCCACTTCCACCACTGGTAGTAGAAAGAGAAACAGCATTTGTTGCTGGTGAAGCACCCCCAGTAGAATCACTTGAACCTCCAGTGCTTCCACTACCACCACTGCTAGTAGAACCGCTAAAGCTTATGCTGACTGAGTGAGTATGATTCGTGCTGACGCCATCAGTAGTTCCACCATATCCATGACCATGATTTCCTACATTATTAACATAATAAGTTGTAGATTGATCCCAATCATTAGTTTCATTTGGACCCATGGGTCCCTGATCGTCAGTACCTCTACCAAATGCCATGCCATGACCATGAGCACCAGCACCACCAGTAGTTCCACCATAATTGTGAGTATGATTTACACTCTGATTACCAGTATTACCACTAGTATTACCACTAAAATTGTGACTATGGTTACCAAGGTTATGTGTATGACTTCCGATATTATGGGAATGATTGTTTACATTATGACTATGGTTTCCAATAGTATGTGAGTGGGATGGAATACTATGAGTATGTGAAGGTAGATTTGAACTTGATAATGTTGTAGATGATTGTCCCCCAGTATCTCCTATACTGTAAGTAGAACCTGCACCAACAATAAATCTATCTCTTAAATCTGGAGTACTATTGTTACCATCACATAATGCCCAACCAGCAGGAACAGTATTACCAGACCACATTACAATGATTCCACCAGGAATTGACGATGCAGATCCTGAAGTAATTGAAGTTACTTGTCCTTGATTATTGATAACAACTTGTGAAGGATTGTTGTACGTACCACCTGTAGCTACATCTGCTAAAGATATGGTTCCGCTATCTGTAATAGGACCGCCAGTAATTCCTGTTCCTGTGTTTATTTGAGTAACTGTTCCACTTCCACCACCACCAGATGGTGCCTGAGGAGTCCAAGCACTACTACCACTATTCCATGTTAGAACATCTCCGTCACTTGCTGATAATGCATTTACATCAGTATGTCCACTGACACTTCCAAGAGAAGTTAAATATCCTTCACTAGCGTGGTTACCCCAACCATATGCTGTATCCCAATTAGTTGCATTTGTAATTTGAGATTCATTTGCTAATGGAACCCAAGCACCCGCATGTGCAAAATATCCTTTACCAGTTCCATGTACATGAGCAAACATGCCATGATAAGAGGATGCACTTGGAAGATCTCCAGTAGTAGAGAATACGTTTGCAAAATATACTTTACCAGTTGTGTTAATATCTCTAGTTGTTGTTGCACCTCTACTAAGAACAGAATCAAGAGTATCAGATTCTGCTGTTAGATAAGCAGAAAAATCAGGTGGAGTATACGAAATTACACCAGTAGTATTATTATAAGTTAGTGCTGGAGTTGCTAGAGGAGATGTAGTAGTAACAGAAATATCTGTTAGAGCAATACCTCCACCACCAGATGATTGAGAAACCCATGCATAGTCGGATCCATTCCAACTCAATACATGACCAGTAGCAGTACCAGAATTATTCAGATGTAGATCAACACTTACATCTGTATATGCTGCAGGAATTGATGGTTTGTTAGATAGATCGTTGTAATTACCAGAAAATAGTGTAGGTGTATCTGTTAAATCATTGTAACTACCAGAAAATAGTGTAGGTTTATTGGTTAAATCATTGTAACTTCCAGAGAATGTGGAGTATCCTGAGAGATCTGGAGGTGTATATGTAAATAGTCCTGTTAAATTATTGTACGATAAATCTGCTGTACCTGCTGAATTTACATTGACTGATAAATCATCTAATTCAATAGGATTACCAGAACTACCACCAGAAGCAGTTGTGCAGTATATAAAACACAATGCATAATATGGAGGAATATTTGTACCAGCAGCGGAGTTACCTTGTGATCCAGTATTACCACTAAAATTTAAACCAACAGAAACGTTGTGACTATGATTTAAATTTTGACTGTTTGTACTTCCACTTATGCTTACATTATGTGAGTGTGAACCTGCATCAGAGGTATCTGCACTTTTATTTCCGCCACCATTACCTTGTGGATTATCTAATGAATCAAAACTATTTCCTAGTTGTCCCGCGAAGGTATTGGCACCCCATCTATGATCATGATTTCCTGTGTTATTAGTATTACCAGAACCAGAAACGTTATGACTATGATTACCTAGTTGACTATCGGTACTGCCACTTGCGTTACCACTATAAGACCAACTATGTGTATGAGAAGGTAAAGTAGAATCTGCACTACCACCAGTATCTCCTACCGCATAGTTAGTGCTTCCAGCACCAATGATAAATCTATCTCTTAAATCTGGAGAATCGCCTGTACCATCACAAAGTTGCCACCCTGTAGGAATATCAGCAATAGCTCCTGACCACATCATGATAGACCCTATAGCGACATTGCCGCCGCCTGATCCACCGCCGCCACCTGATCCACCAGCTTGGTCAGCACCTAATTCCCATCTACTATTTGTAGCATTATATTTAAGAATTGCTCCATCATTGGGAGTTCCAGAAATTAATACATCAATTAAATCATTTAATGATGAAGGAATAGTTGGTTTATCAGTTAGGTCATTATAACTTTCGGAGAATAATGTAGGTTTATCAGTTAGATCATTATAACTTCCAGAGAATAATGTGGGTTTATTGGTTAAATCTGTATAACTTCCAGAGAATAGTGTAGGTTTGTCAGTTAGATCATTATAACTTTCGGAGAATAAAACTGGTTTATTAGTTAAATCTGCATAACTTCCAGAGAATGTAGAGTATCCTGAAAGGTCTGGTGGTGTATAACTGAATACACCATTAGAATTATCGTACGATAAATTTGCTGTACCTGCAGAAAGTACATTAACGGACATATCTGACAATGAAATGCCAGTACCACTTGCTGTTAAATCAGCAGCAGGTGCCCACTCTGAACCATCCCATTTTAATATCTGTCCAGTTGATGGAGATGTAGAACTTACATCAGTTAAATCTGATACTGAAAATGTAGGTTTGTTAGTTAGATCATTGTAACTTCCAGAGAATGTAGAGTATCCTGAAAGATCTGGAGGTGTGTAACTGAATACACCACTAACATTATCGTATGATAAACCTGCAGTACCAGCAGATAAAGAAGTTACACTAATATCTGTTAATGCAATTCCACCACCAGATGAAGCAACTGTTCCTGCTATCCAAGTGCTACTAGGAGCATCCCAAATAAGTGCTTGACCAGTAGTAACTCCTGTGGTATCAACGTCAGTAATATCATTTAATGCAACTGAAGTTAAATATCCTGCACTAGCATGGTTACCCCAACCATATGCTGTATCCCAATTGTTTAGATTAGTTAGTGCAGTGTTGACAAAGGTCTGTGTTGCATATCCAGATAAACTATGATCACCCCAACTGTACGCATTATCCCAATTAACAATCTTTGTATTAGTTACGTTTGCTGCAGCAGAAGCACTGTATACTGGATCAGTTTCTACTGCAATATTTTGAAGTGTTAATTCATTATTAGCTCTGGTAATCTGTAATCCAGTTCCCGCAAATAATACAATATCGTTTTGACTATTATCAGAACCTGTAAGTCTAATTATTTTATTATCTGCACCAGTACCATCAACAGAACTTAAAGTATAGGTAGTTGATGAAACTGCCCCCTGACTTAAAGCATGTACATCAGAGGCAAGTAAATTGATTTCCTGTCTCTGTTCTTCAAGACTGAAATTTTTCGCTACGTTTCTAAGAACCATTGGACTTCAACAACTGGTGTAATAGGGATTTAATTTCACCGATCTCATTTTTCACGTAGTCCAATTCTTGTTCCATATTTTGAAACTTGTTTCTGGACCTTTTATATTTTTCAAAGGCAGATCTGTCAGTATTTATGATTGCACCTGTATCAGAATCGCGATACAGGTGATCTTCATTCTTCACTTTTATATGTTTCATTAGTAGGATGCAACCGCTCTCAAGTCCTGAACTTTTGGTACAAAAGCAGGATTATTAGATTTCATTACAATTTTAATAGCAAACGATGAGAACTCTGGAAGATTCTCTATACTATATGATAATTCTTGATATGATTCTTGTTTTTCTGTAATACCACTAATTGAATTTTCAGAAGTTGCAATTACATCTACATCTGGAGATCCATCTTCATTAAAATATACCCACTCAATATCTTCAAAATTTTCTTGAGAAGATGATTTTTTAATTCTATAAAGAACTTGTATATTTTCAATATCAGATACATTCACAGTTGTTCTTACATCAATAGATGTTGCTGGATTGTCAATAGAAATTTCTTTTGTAACATACTTAGCAACACTAGAACTATTTTTTGATTGATTATCAGAGATAAAATCAACACCGTTTGAATAACTTATTTTAGAAACTTCAATGAAGTTATGTTCATCATTTGGTTGACCTTGATATGATAAAATATCACCTACTCTGAATATATCTTCATTTTGTGCATCTACAGAAGCGTTTCTAGTAAATGCTCCTGATTCAACAATTGCTCCAGTATAGTCATCAGAAATTGGTTGTTTATCATTAACAATAGTTAATTTACCATTCTTTTGATTCCATAAAACAATTTTACCAGTGATCTTATTATCATAAATTTCTGCAAGTACAGATGGATTTCTTGCAGTAACGTATGTTGGAGGTACAGTTATATTTGGAATTTGGAATACGACTTTAGAAGCACCATCAAGAGATACTGTAGTAGTTCCTGCAAATGTTTGATTTGAGAAACTTAGTTCTTCACCAGGAGTAAATGAATTAGTAGTCTTTAACTTGACATATACTGTAGTACCAGCAACCTTAATAATCTCACCAGATGCATTAGTTGTTGATCCAGCAACAGTTTGTCCAGATTGAATTATTTCTGATGTAGTATCAACTCCAGAAACAATAAAATTGTAAACAGGGAAGAATTCTAGAATTTGATTTCTTCTACCAAACCTATCTTCTGTTCCTTTTGCATTTTCTACTTTATTACTAATAGTTTTTACAGTAGCACGTGATAGATCTACAATTGGAGATAGATTAGATTTGGTGCTAGAAAGATCCATTTTATATGTAAGAGATCTTTCTAAGTTATTAACAATTTGATTTACTCTAGAAGCAATTAGTTTTTGATTAATAAAGAATACATCCTCATTTAAAAATGTTTTTTCATATTCAGTTTGACTGTATGATGTAAATGTCTTAACATTATCATCTACAGGTGACACATTAGTTGTTTGAACAAAACTCTTAACTTCAGTGTCTCCAAAAGATAGGAAAGGAACAGTAGCATGTAATTTTTCAAATTTTCTATTATAAGATGCTAAGATAGATCCTCCACCACCAAATGCATTTGATGAAGCTCTACTGTTAGAAGTGATATTATAATAATCTATACCAGTATTGGTTACCTGATATAATCTACTATTAAGTTGAGATGCAGCAACTCCACCAATGTCTAATGTATTTTTAAAGAATACAAAGGATTTTTTGTCAGAATCAAAACCATTATCTGGATGATTTACTTTAATAACAAAGTTATTGTTTTTAAACAACGTTGATGTAGCGGAAGTATTTGATTCTGCATTAGTTTCAATGCTATCTACATCTAGTTTTTCGTATCCTAGATCATCATTTGTAAGTAATATAGATGCTGTTCTTGTTATATCAAACTCAGCACGGTTTAATTTAAACTTAATATCTTCAAAAAGATCTTCAGTCCAATTATTTGTATTTTGAGATTTAAATAGTGATCCTAATGCAGGTTGAGTGGTGACTGTAGTGCTAGTTGCAATATCAACTTCACCTAATTTAGATGCCCATAACAGATAATCAATAGAATCTGTTTCTACTACCATAGAATATTCAGTATCAGACTCTAGATAAATTGGATAATCAAACTCAAAGTTTGTAGGTACAGTTGATTCAGTTACACCGTCTTCATCTACCGCAATACCCATACGAACAGCAGGACTATCAATCGTAATAAATGATTCAATTTCAGCTCCAGAATTTCCCGTTCCTGTACCATTAATAATAACTGATGGAGGTTCTGTATATTCTGATCCCGAAAGAACAATTTCAGTGTGATAAACTTTACCACCAGAAACTCTTACAGTAGCAGTTGAATTACCACCACCTGGTAACTGTGGACTTTCAATTGTTAATATTGCTGAATCGTAATCTGCACCAGTATTTTTAACTCTCAAGTCAGTAACTCTTCCAGAGTTTTTAGCAATTTTTAATGTAGATGTTTTATTGGATGTATTATTAGATTCAGTTAGAGAAGGAATTGAAAGATTTTCATCTTGATTAAATGATTTACCATTATGATTACTTAAAACTAATGTGTAAACTTGATCATTGGTTAAAGTAAATACTCCTGTTGTTGATGGATTAATTTGAGTATTATTTTTATCAAATACTTTTGAAATAGGACCAGATGCACTAGAAGATGATCCTGTTACTTTTTCATCTCTAGTAATAGTTAAAGTTTCACTAGCAATAACTCTCAAGTAAGTTTCAGGACTTAGAATTTTTTGAGTACCAGGAATAATATTTTTACCTGGTTTTCCACTTTGAACATCAGTTAAGTATACTCTTAAAGGAATAGTATTACTCTTCTTAGAGAAGAATAAATCTACACTAGTTACAAATACACCACCATCAAATCCCTCTACCTTAAATGTTTGTGCAAGTGGATTTGGTTTAATTGGATTTTCTGTATTGCTATCAGTAACCTGAATTCCCTCATTTGACTTAAAGAATGCTGGAGTGGTTGATATAATTGAAGATGGATTTTCTGGAAGAAGTCCCGTTGCATAGAATTTAACTTCTGCATAAGAATCTACTTCATCTTTAGGTGCATCAGTAGAACTGGATGTAAATCTAATAGTTTTTACACCAGTAGTAAATCTCATTTCATCAGCATCTTCATCATATACAACAGTCTTAAGATCACCAGTCCATGTTGCATTTTCTCTAGGTGGTTTTCCTGCTGGAATTAAAATGATACCACTAGCATTTCCATTTTCATCAGTCTTAACTTGACTATTGAAAGACGATAATGAGTTTCCTGCAACACCTGTATATTTAAAATCTGGATTTACCCATCTTGAAATATCTCTGCCTTCCATAAAGACTGTGATATTTGTATTGGGTTTTAATCTATTAATATTAAATTTAACAACGACACTTCTAGCAAAGAATGATAATGAAGTAGATACAACGCTATTACCAACACCTTTAGTAGAAATTCCTTTACCTAGTTCATTATTTTCTGGACTAATATTAGAAGAACTTCCAACAGAAGCATTTGTTACAGATGCATCAGAAATATTACTATTAACATCTGCAAAAGAATTAATATTAAAGAATGATCTACTAGCACCTAACCAGTTAACTTTGTATGAGTTGTATATACTTGCAAACGCATCTCTTAACTCATTCTTAGCTAAGAAAATTGAATATAAATTTGTGTTGTTATCATTTACAAGTGGTTCAACGGTAGTATCATACCAAGAATCTACATTAGGTCCAATAAATGCATCTCCAACATATTGTAGTACTACAAATGGATTGGGATTGATTTTTTTAGTAGCAGAATCATTTCCGAGTAATTTTAATTCTGAATATGGTAAAGTTACACGGTCATTATTTTTAACGTAACCAGAAATAGATCTTTGATCATCTCTTTGGTTTACTTCAATCAATGTAAATGAATCTTCTTTTGATTGAGGTCTCATTACAGATTGTTGAGTGTCAATAGAACACTTATAATCAAGTGATCTTAAAGAACCAATCTTATGAGTCTCAAAATTGTCTACAATGAAACCACTCTTAAATCTATTGACACCAGAAGAATCAATAATTTGCATGTTCAATGCTTGCTGTTCTAACACACTAAGGAGTGTATAATATTCAAGTCTTTCAATACGCTTCTCTAACTTACCGATGTCACGCATTGTGTAACGACGATTATCAACAGGAGTGATTCTTACGTCTTTACTATTTTGAGTAAATGCGGGAACATACAAGTAGTACAAAGGTACTGCATCACTAACTAAATCTGGTTTAGTTGGGTTTAGTGAAGAATTACCTTCTTTGATAATGAACTGTCCTTTTTTATCAAGGAATAGAGCGTCAATTCTATCAAGGTATTGTGTTTGAGTAAATGAGAATGTAAATTCTAAGTTTGAATCTGGAGCTGGAGTACTAGTAATAACTCCTCCAGTGCCAGTAAACGATCTGGTATTAGAAGCAGACAATAAAGCATTGTCTTGGAATCCTGAAATAATTGAATCGTTATCAACTTTAGGTCTAAAGTCCAATACATCCTTGAGGTTTATTTTACCTAAAGTTGGAGAGTTAAAAGATGGAATCTCTTCTGGTCCTACACCTGCTTCATGTAAATATGAATCAACTGTACAGAAATCTCCTTTAGTATGTTCAAAATAATCAAATGCAATTACTAGTTGACCAGATGGAGATTGAAATCCTGGTTTTAAAACAATACGTGAAAGATCATAAACTGTGTCTCTTTGACCATCATCAAATGTAAATCTGTTAGTTACATCTATTCCACTAACTAAATTTCCATTTCTATCAACAACAGGAGGTTCGGATGAAGATCCTTCATATACATATCTTAATTTGTATACATCGGCATAACTGTAAATAGTGAGACTTTCTGAATCATAATCACTACCTCTCAAAGGAATAATATTGTCTCCAGAAGAATCAATAATAATTCTCTTATTAACTACAGCAGTTTTTAATCTTGGTTTTGCTTTAGTTACTTCTAACGTAGCAGTTAATTTTAATGTAGGATATTCACCACCACTAGGAATATTTCCAAAATACGTTGCAGATAGATTTAATTTAACACTACCAGAAGTCAAACCACTAGCAGCATCAGTAGATGCTTTAATTGAAACTTGATTTGAAGTAATGTAAATAACATCACCTTCAACAATGTCTGGAGCATCGCCAGGATCTAGAACAGTAACTAAGAAATTACTTTCTGAGAACGAAACAAATCTTTGAGTTCCAAATGGAAGTTGAGCAGCAAAAGTAATTGCACCAGCACCACCGACTCCAGTTGCTACAAAATCTCTTCTTAAGAAATAAGAAATTTTTGAATCTTCGCTATCTGATACAATAGAACTTACTTGATTAGAACCAGTTTTGTAAAGTAAAGTTCCTTGATTAAAGTTAGTAATAGAAGGACGAACTCTTACAACATTATCATTACTTACATCTTTTGTTAAAGATCTATCAATGTAAATACGTGATTTAAATACACCTTCTGGTTTTGTAGCATATTGTACAATTGCTCTTACAATTGTTGAATCTATATCAGTAAATTGAATTAGATCTCCCTGTTGAACAAATTTAGTTGCATCTCCACCAAATCCATTACACTCAATATATTTTCTTCCTTGATCACCACTAAAAGTAAAATCAGTAATTGATACAACTTCTGCAAATTTTTCTTTATTAACTTCTATGTCTGAAGTAAATGTATTGGCATTTCCAGACCCATACTCACAGAAGAATGACTTAACATTTTGTGGTGTGTAGGTAACAACAGAATTTCTAACTAATACTGGTGTAATAACAGCTGCAGTTGGATTACCACCTCCAGTTCCTTGGATTACATCAATTACAGGAGGTTTTGAATATTCTTCTTTGAATAGTTCTCTATTGGAAACTGTCGCACTGATAATAGAACCACTTCCAATATTCAAAGTTACCTTTGAAGAATCAAATTCAACACCATCAATTCTTAGTTTTGAACCATCAACATAATTAGATCCTCTATTATTAACAATAAAATGTGAAATAGTATTATCTTTTGCAACCCTTATTGAGAAATTATCTTCATCTCTAATAGTTTCTCCAGATTTAAAATTACCAAATAAAGTTTTAACCATCAAAGTTTTATTGGTGGTAAATTTACCATCAGAAGGACCTTCTACAACTCCATATGCACCACTTTCTAAACCAAAAACATACTTACCAGATGCAAATCTACCATCTGCAATAATTTCATCATCAAGACTAATTTTAGTAAAGAATTGAGGATCAAAATATGTTAATCCAAATGTAGTATTGTATACAGGATTTCCATTCTCTAATCTACCTTTAGAAATTACTGAATCAGAATCTTCATTAAATCCACTTCCTCTTTCAATTAACGTAATATTACTTGGTTTAGCTAAACCAATGACAGGAGTAATTGTTTCATTGTAATCAATTACTGTTCCGAAAGCAGTGTTTCCGTTGATAGCATCATTCTCAGATAAGTAAACTTCTCTATACTTTGATCCTGATGATGTATCATACTCTAAGAAATATGTGTCTAGTAAATCTTTTCTTCCAGTAATAGTAAGTTCAAGGAATGTAACACCCGAACTTGTATTTACTTCAACTCTATTAACTTTTGAAAATGCTAGTGATTTAACAGAATTTACTACTGCTGGTGCTCCAACATCAGTTCTTGTTTGAACAAACCATATGGTTCCAAGAGTTGATTCAAAATTAGAACTATTTAATGTTGAAAATGTATTTGCATAGAAAGTATCTACATTAATGTAAATGGTTTTAATACCAGAGTTTACATCAAAGAAACTTCCTCTACGACTTAAGGTTTGTTTAGAGTCATTATCATTTTCAGTATTGTTTAATCCAATACTACCGTCATTAAAATTACTGCATAAGAAAATATTAGGATATGCAGTTAATTCAGAACCTTCTGAATTTAATGGAATTGTTCCAAAAGTATTTGTTACCTTGTAAGTAGGAAGTCCTTTAGTTTTGAGTCTAATATCGTCTCTATTTAAAGTTTCTCTCGCTTTATTTACAGTAAGATATTTTGTCTCTTTATTGACAATTTCAAATCCTTTAATATATGCTTTTCCTGGTCCAATACTAGCAACTAACTTTTCTTTTGCCTCTTGTAATTCTAAACCATTAATTAAACCAAATTCATCTTTACCGTAAACACCTAGGTTACCATCCTGTTGATAATATTCACGAACATCCAATGAAAAATTATCTACTACGTAATCTCCAGACTCATCAAACGTTCTTCTTGCAAGAGTCTGTTCTAATAGATTATAATCTGTTTGAGATACAATACTTTGTACAACTCCCGAACTAACAGCAAGGAGTTGAATAAAATTCTTATCAGTAATTTCAGATAAAGAATACTTTATTAAATTTAACTTAATCTGAAGTCTATGTGCTCCTGGTGCAGTATAATTATTGGATCCAATAGCATTATCATACAGAGATCCATCCTCTTCAGGAGTTAAGATACTTTCACTAATTTTAAAACCAATTTTTGCTGATGGTTTGTTATAATATTTGTCAATAATTAAAAGTTGAGAATCATTTCTAACAAAATAACCATTGACAAAATAAATTCCTTCTTCTACTTGTACAGCAGAAGCATATCCCATAGCGGGACTCTCTAATGACGTAGTTTCAAAAGTATCAGGATTAGTTACTTCAATACTAGTTGGAAGAACACTTCCGTCAGTTCCAACAACTAATAATGGTGCATTGATTCCGTCTACTACTTCTAAAGTTTCTCCTTGCCTGAACGTATCTTCATTTCCTGCATCACCACTATTGGTATAGTTCACATATACAACATCAGAAGCAGTCTCAGACGCTGCAGATGCCTCTACAACAGTTGCAACCACACCAGAAGTTAATCCCCTAAGGGTTTCTCCTTTAAGACCGCTTACATCGTATTTTTTATAAACTATCTGACCATCTTGATTGACAGGAATTTCAGATACCGAAGATAGTTTAACAAAATTAAGTTTAGTGTTTAGTCCTACTTCGCCAGGAATTACAAGTTCGCCTTGTTTAAAAGCGTACTTGCCGAACTGTTCAATCTGATTTTGTAAAATAGATTGTAACTGAGTTAATTCCCTCGCCTGAATAGAATACCCAGGACGGAATAAAACTTTGTAGAAATTTTTGTCCTGGTCAAAATCGTCGTAGAATGGAGCTACGTTCAGGTTAGTCTTTTGGGGCATCTCGCACGATCTCTAAATCAACTAATCAGAATTCAATTACTAGCTTAATGTCCTCAATTTGATCAGGAGCTCTAGTAATCTCTCTTCTATTCTCTATGTATACGATTTCTCCAGAGTTTGGTTCTAGTTCTGGTGTTGCCATACCACCTGTAAAGGTAATATCTGAAAGAACTGCGTTCTGTGAAGTGTCTACGGTTCCTGACGCTGTAGAAGTAGAACCTACTACTGCATTTGAAGCGTCAGATTCAAATGCTAATACTTTTCCACCATCTGTATGAATAGATGCGGATTGATAATATTTAAGAATACCATTTGTGGCATCCCACGATACTACAGTTCCTTTTGCAGTGCCACCAGTTACTGTTTGAGTAATCATCTCATCAGCAATATAATCAGCAGTAGCACCATTTACTTTTAGTACATTTGTACCACGAAGAGTGCTTGCAGAAGCAAAAGTAGTAGTTCCATATTCATATGGATCTTGGATAATACCAATACGACGGAAATCGTTATCTACAGGGAAGTCTCCTTGACCTTCATCATATGTCAAACGAATATTAGTCATCACACGCTTGGAGAATAATTCATCCTCAGCATGAGATCCATGACCACCTTCTGGTGAAACAACTGCTTCAATAGATGCAGTTCCTGCAAATGCACCTGCTGCAGCAGTTAGAGCAGCGTCTGTAAATACAGATCCCGTTTCAAGAATGACATTACCATAACTGTAACCACTTCCAGCTGTTTCCATTGAAGTAGATGTAATGGTTCCAGAACCATCAGTTTCAATCTTAACGATTGCTCCAGTGCCATCTCCCTGTACAGCAGTGTATAGAGTAGTAGATGCAGGTAATGCAACACCAGCATCGCGAATTACTGCGACATTGATAGATCCATCAACTGCAAGTGCTTCAACTGCAGTTCTTGATGCATCAGATGCCGAAGCAATAGGCATGAAGTCTGAAGAAAGGAATGATAGAACATCACTGGTAGGAAGTGTAAACATATGCTTCCATATGTAACCAGCAGTTCCTGATGGTTCAGTATAAAGACCTGTGCCAGCATCAAACGTTCCTTGACCAGCAGATGGTTGAGACTTTGGTTCGTAAGTAGCGTTTTGTCCAGTTGGATTTGCTGAGGATTCACCGTTATACAAACACTTAAACACTTCGTATGAAGAGTTCATTACATAAAATTTAGCGTTAGATAGTGAAGAAGACCCTAGTGCAGTTTCAACACCAATAGCACCGCCACCACCAGGAGTTGGTGAATAGTTTGGACGGTACATATCAAATTTTGGATTCAGAGCAAGGTTCCAGTTGTAACGGGGAACTACAAGACGAGCAAAGGGACCAGTAACTCTTTTAGCAGCAATTAGTTCTTCATATACAGATCTCTTCTCAGAGAAGTTGTCTAGGGGCATAGGAGGCACATCTTCCGTACCGTACCTATACACGCCACTCTTGGCAGTAGCACCACTAGTTCCACCAGTAATAGTTGTTCCAAACGCTGGTGTTGTAGTTGGTGTTGGTAGGATTGTAGTAAGTAGTAAACTGTTGGAATATACAGCAGCAACTACACCACTCCATCCTCCACCACTTACAGTTTCTCCAACTTGTAAGGTTCCACTTACATTAAAAATCTCCAAGTAAGCATCCCATTTAGAAGACCTTCCAACGAAGAAATACATTCTGGTACGCGCTGCGTCTGCATCGTTTGTACCTTCTGTTAAAGATTCTAGAAATTGCTTCGCATTGAAGATTCTAAACTTTTCTGAAATAATAG
>MDTG01306957.1_pt1 | contig 19524 bp, 25 predicted proteins | sample 811421 | NCBI WGS metagenome assembly MDTG01 (sample SAMN05326645, study PRJNA326480) | marine metagenome | isolation source: seawater | place: Pacific Ocean: South East | collected 2011
GGCGAATGTGTAAAGTACTGCGTACAAGACACTATGCTACCACTGAGACTGACCGCCAAACGGATGATTTTTATCAATCTTATAGCTATGGCTAACATCACCCGTGTTCCCATCGAATGGCTCATCACAAGGGGACAGCAAATCAAAGTGTTCTCCCAAATCACATACGAAACTAGGAAAGCTGGAATATTGGTTCCCGCTTGGGAAATCAAAGAAGAATCTGACGAAAAGTTCTTAGGAGCAACGGTACTTCACGCAAATAAAGGAGCATATTTCGAAGCCGTAAGCGGTCTGGATTTTGCCAGTCTGTACCCGAGCATTATGATAGCCCACAACCTGTGTTACAGTACTATGATTCCGCCTGAACACCTCGGTAAATACAAAGATTCCAATTTGACCATCGAAAACATCAAATGGCAACAAAAAAACGACGACACCGGGGAATTTGAAGAACAAAGCTACCACTACGTCCAAAATATCGGTCCAAACCCACATCAGGGCATCCTCCCACGAATCCTCGACAAACTATGGAAACAAAGGAAATCTATCAAAAAATTAATGAAACAGGCAGCCAAAGACGGAGACCACACCCTAGAAGGTATCTACAACGCAACACAGCTTGCTGTAAAAGTTAGCATGAACTCGGTTTACGGGTTTACGGGTGCTAGTAAAGGATTCCTCCCAATGAAACCCATCGCCAGCAGCGTTACCGCCCGCGGCAGAGAACTTATTCAAGTAACAAAAGACTTTTGCGAAAAGAATTACGAATGCGAAGTCGTATACGGTGACACAGATTCCTGCTATGTTAAGTTCGTCGTAAGAGACGACGACGGAAACGTTCTTAAACCTACAGATGACGGTTATATGCAGAAGATATTCGATGTTAGCGAACACGCAGCTCAAGCTTGTAATGTAAATCTCTACAGAAAGCCGGTAGAACTCGAGTTCGAAAAGGTTATGTATCCGTTCTTCCTTTTTACCAAGAAGAGATACGCCTATGTAGAGTGGGTTGACCCAAACAAGAGTGACCACCTTGACGCTAAGGGAATTCACTTGGTTCGCCGTGATGTATGCCCCTACGTTCAGGACATATCAAAACAAGTACTCAACACAATGTTTTACGAAACTAACATTAAAAAAGCTGTATCTCAAGCCCTCAAAGCCATCGGAGACCTTCTTAGCGATCAAGTAGACATCAAACTCCTCAGGCTATCAAAAACACTCAGGACTGGCTACAAATGCAGCAAATGTCACACCGAAGAAAAAAACGACAAGTGCGCCTGTAATGGAGGTGCGGGTCCACCTACTATCAACCTACCACACGTTCAACTTACCAAAAGACTCAAACTCCAAAACGCTATTGCTCCACCCGACCCCGGAGAAAGGGTACCCTATGTATTCGTAGAGGGGTGCGGACTGCAACACGAGCGGGTAGAACACCCAGAACTTATGAATGGGAAAAAACCTGACGGTTTATACTACCTAGAACACCAGCTCAGAGTACCTCTCGAAACGCTTTTCGAACTGGTACTAACGCCAGAAAACGGCTACCCAGATGGAGTTGAGACCCTATTCGAAAAAGGACTCCACGGAAACCTCCTTCAAATACAAAGAGACCGCGCCAAAACTAAGGAAATAGAATACAAATTTCAACAAAGAGTTGAAATGTGTAACCGATTTTCCATTGGAACTAGGGTTAAAAGAAAAATTAAAACTAACGAATTCGCCCTAGGTGTAGTATCAGACAGCGATCCTGAAAATGGACGGGTCAGTGTGTTACTGGACACTGGTAAGACCTGTTGTATATTTCCGGACACTCTGTCTTTAGCATAAAAAAAAAATATATACTAAATTTAAATGGGACACCTTTTACCAACTAAAGGAGATTTTGCTGTCCTCGGATTTTCTATGATTTTAGTAATTCTAGTTATATTCGCACTACTTACCATGAATTCGTCTGAGCGTTTCGTAGACGAGAAAAATGAAGACTTTTTTGACACTGTTTCAAGGAAACTCAAGGAGATCTTGGGATAACTAACTTGTAATCAATTCTTCCTGTCTTCTGGTTAAAATTTATTAAAATACCACGCTCGTACTCCGTCTGTCTAATATAATTCTTCAATTGGTTAACGCACGATTGTGTAAGATGATCTATAGACTTCAATTCGAATATCCACGAATTGTACTCTATATCCATTCTATTGTGCTGTCCCAAACAAAGATACCCCTCAGAAAGCGCCTTACACGCCGACATTTCGTACGGTTTTGGCGGGTACCAAAGAGTTATCGTGCGTTCAGTCGATATACTACCATTCTTGGTACCAAAATTTGTCTGAAACTCGTGTACTAAACAGCGCTGGTACATAGATTCTTTGCAGCCTCTTGTAGGGTCGACGCCCAAGTTATCAATGACTTTATTGCAAAGTCTCAGATAACCGGAAACTTCCTTCAGTAGAGCTCTGAATTTATTAAAATCTAGTTTGCTCATAAAATTTCTTATAAGGGTTCTGGCAATTATACGTGAAAATTCGAACACCTTTTGAGCTAAGTCACTGCAGACTAATTCTTTCGGTACCATTTTTAAACGTTCTTCCTTAGCATTTCGAGCCTTACTGTTTATAAAACTAGCAGGATTTACAGTTATTTTGCCAACACTGTACATAAAGCTCAATATAGGATCGAAATGCTTTTTCTCAAGGGAATTAAACACCTCAACGGGTACTAAAAGATTGCAACATTCAACCGGTCGCTCTGACATTTACAGTTATTTACAGTTATTATCATTTGACACCTTAAACCTCTTTAACTAAATATTTAATATACCTCCGATTGCGGGTTTGCTGGTCTTTTGACAGTTTTTTATTCAAACGCCAAAGATATTTCATGGTCTCTACGTATCCATACTTCTTTACCTTCTCTCGGAGCAGCCCAAATTTAGTATCGTTGTCAATCACTCTGCGTGCCTGCTTTCCAGCAGCTAGATACATTTTAACCTGTCCCAAAGATAAAATAGGAGTTCGTAAACTTTTACGCACATTATTAGCCACACGGGAAAACTGATTCAACGAATAACTCAAAAATATAGACTCGAATTCCTCTATCTTGGTAGGCATATTATCCGCATTTAAAAATACACGGTATATCAAATTCTCAAAATCATTATACTTTATTGACCTAGGAATCAGACCACTCTTAGGCGTTGCGTGTTTATGAGGATCCTCTTCCGCAGAATATTCAAAAAGAGCCAACACACGCGGATGAAAAAATCCTATAAGTATATCATCAGATTCCTTCTGGTCTTTGTCCCACGACTCAGAATCTATTATAGCCATAGTATACAAATCCGTGTCATATATAGGTTCGTGCGCCGCTCGTGCAGGGTCAAATAATCTTTTTGCGTGCTTCTTGTCAGGTGACCAATCTTGTAATTTAAACAAAGCCTCTGTCTGATTCTTTCTCTTTGTGTATTTGTAACTGTTTCTTCCCGCTATAATGCGTTCCGAGGCAAGTCGCATCAGGATTCTGTTTATTAACAAAATGTGCGTCATTACAAAATGCATAGTCCTACCTAAAGAAAGTTCGGGCATGCAAGCAATATTAATCTTACCGCACTGAGATACTAGATAGGATTTGTGGTCAAGTATTTCAGCGATTTTCCGTGTCCATTCAGGGTAATCCGGTACCGTCTTGAGAAGCGCCATAGGTCTCAGCATATAAGATTCCTCCAAAATATACTCAAAAACCTTTTCTCCCTGTTTGTACTGCGCCACAGGACGCTTAAATAACCCCCTCTTAAATATTCGTACCGCAGCCTGCATCTGAGTAATATAATCCTCAGCTTTTTGTGAAACAGACCTTTTTTCCCCTTCCACATTCATTTCCTGGGCTACCTGGTACTGGTCAACAAAGCGTTTGATACTACCTTGATCCAACTTAAATCCCGAATCATACAAAATCATTAAACAACGCTCCAACGAAAACTCATATATTTCACGCTCCAACATACGGTACTCTTTCTTAAGCTCCTTGTTAGACCCAAATCCGGCACCCAGTATACCACCGAATCCTCCTTTACTAGCATTTTTTAGAAGACGCTGCGCCCCTCCAGCATTAGAGTTACGGCTCATCAATACACTCATTAGGTACATTTTCTCCCACTCACTCAATGGACCATCTCCAACTAAAGAATTGCGCAGTATTTTAAGTTCGCCCGCAGGATCTTTTGGGGTGGCTTTTATCGGGGTCTTAACAAACAACGCCATCTTGTTACTGATAAACTTATTGAAATGGTTCAAGAACAAAGTCATCGGATGGTCCTTATCTATTTTTACTAAGTCATTCTCCGATATCCTGTATCTGTTGTATAATAAGTAGTACAACAAACGAACCCTTCTCGTGTTTATAAAAGAACGAACTCTCCTAGTCTGCTGGGCGGCTTTCTCTGTATCTTGAACGTTCGTTTCACCCTTTATTTCTTCGTAGTTTTTATCACCCTTTTTACCATCCGTGATTCCTTTGTCTTTTTCTCTGTGGTCTTTACCGTCGGGTTTTAAATCAGCTTTAGCTTTAGGACCAAGCACTTCTATTATAGCATCTATGCGATCTTCTGGGACCATCGCTATCTCGTTTATAAGCGTAAGTACCATCCTAACACAATCCTGATGGAATATTACAACTTTGTAAAATAATATGATTTGCTCCACCATATTCTGTATCCACGGTTTCTTCAATTTTGTGGTATCAGCACCCGGCTTTATGCTAGCTACATCTATCGATATAGCATTTTTCAATTCAACCAATTTTTCTATGTCCCAAACAACGGTATCCATAAATTCAAGGGTACCTTGAACGACTGGCTTAACTCTTTCTTTCATACCTTATCTATGGTACACATTTTTTTTCGGCTAACGCACCATTTTTCGCATTTCTCTCATCTTGAGGTAACACTCGCAACACTTCTCCGCATCATAAAGAGCATCGTGCTTCTCCCTCATATTCTTTCCAAACAACGTGGCGTACAGTTCCGTCAACTTTGGCGCCTTATATTTGGCAGGATTACTGGGCAGCGGTATCTTAGCGTAGTCCCTACCGCACTGCATAGTACACACCTCCTTTAGTTTAATAAAGGTTTCCTTATTGGCACTATGCCCAGCACGGCGACTAAATTCCGAAACGATAGCATTTTTGTCAAACTCCAAATTATGCGCCACCAGATGGGTAACCCCGCTAGAATTCAAATCAGCAATGAACTCATTGAAAACTATATCGAACGATATACCTTCATAAGTCGCACGCTCCGTTGTTATCCCATTTACTTTTGACGCCTCTTTTGATATCTCAAAACCTTCCGGTCTTACAAAATAACACTTCTTTAATACTGGCTGGTCTCCTTTAAGTATTACCCAACCAATCTGAACCACTCTACAAGTATCGTACGCACTAACCTCTGTCTGAGGACAGGCAAACCTTTTAGAAGGAAGTCCGGATGTCTCTGTGTCAATAACTACTGAAATACGGGTCTTAGGCATGCTTTGATTTAGTCTGTTAAGAAAAATATTCTTAAATAAGTAAAATGAGATTCATATGGAAGAGAATTCTTGCACCTCTTATTTCTTTTTTACCGAACAAAGAACACGTGTATCTTCCGGAAGATAGACCTATTCCTTGTATACATTTCGGTACCGGAGCGCTTGCGGGATTCTACCAAGTGGGTATAGCAAAATACATTCGAGAAAACTACGACCTAAGCCACTACGACTTTTCCGGAGTTTCTGCGGGAAGTTACTGTGCCGCTTTACTGGCATACAACTTTACAACATTAGAAATAGACAACATTGTAATGAATCTCATTGAAAGCGCAGACGAAGACCACAATTTCTGGGAAACAGTTAATGCCAAAATTACCTACAACACTGGAGATATAAACAAGCTAGCTAACAGCAACCTTTTTATCGCCACAACAAAACTTACTCCTTTTCCTAAAAGAGTATTCTTAACCAACTTCACTTCTTTTCAAGAAGCAATGGAAGCTTGTAAGGTTTCTTCACATATACCATTTCTTTTCGGAAAGCCTTTCATAAGATACAACGGAACCCTTATGTGCGACGGTGGAGCTCTCGGAGACCGTGACCTTCCAGAAGAAAGACACCCTGTGGTTAAAATTAATCCCGACTTCTGGGGTAGAGAAATAGAAAACGCTTACGACTGGAATACAGCTTATTGCCTAAGTTTATACAAACTAGGCTACAGCGATTCAAAATCAAATAAAGATATTCTAGATCTAACTTTTAAAGATAAATATTATTCTATTATAAATAATGGATGCGGAGACGAGAACGGAACACCTTGTTCCGATAATTAACCCAGAATGTAATATTTGCTTCAATGAAACTTCAAACGTTATAACTTGCGGTAACGAACCTTGCTCTTTTAGGTCTTGTCCCATATGTATCGAAACTTACAATAAAAACCAATGCCCCCACTGTCAGCGCCACAGCACTACTTTCCATAACATTATTAATCAAAATGAACCACCCCAAGACTTCGCCTTATTACTCAACGATAGACAATTTTCTAACCCAGACACTACCGGCTGCTGTTTGGAAATTAAACACGACGACGGCGTCACAGAATATAAATTATGTAACTGCAACCCATGTATCGAGAGTTTATTAATGATGACATGCTGCTGCTGTTACATTCATCTAACAGGAAACATAATGAACTACTTTATCACAGGAACACTACACTTAACTCCGCCACCAATAGGAACATGCTGCACTAGCGTCACGGGTCTAGGCTGTATTTGCTTCGCTGTTAGTAGTTGCTGCTGTTACTTATTAGAACAACAATGCCAAAACACTGTACTAGTAACAGGAACTAGGTACTACAGGGGGACTGCAATACCAATACCGGGATATATGTATATGGAAAGGGGTTCTAACGTCCCGCCCGCGACAGTTGTTCCTCTGTCGGGAGATATAGATTTGCCATAAATTGTCCCATTTCTACGTCCGCCCGTTCCTTTGTTATTTCTCCGCTTGTCATACGCCTTTTAACATAAGCCATAAACTCGATTATCCTAATTGCATTCGGGTCGGTTAGAATGCTATTGTACATCCTTTCTTGAGAATTCTTAAACTCTGCATATTTGACGTCTAGTTCTTCCTTAGTCTTTCCCGTGGAAATATCAGCCTTTATAGCATGAGCCGTTATCAAAGTAGAATCGAAATCCATTAAGGTGAACCAATAAAAAATATTTGTCAATATTAACCAATGTCCGATTTTGCTACCATCCTACCCCCCGTTATCACTCTTCTTAAGTCCAAAGCTACTCGTAAGCAGCTCACAGCCAAAATCAACGAATCCGTCGACATCCCCATGATCGGAGAGGAGACTGAGGCTAAGGTCATCAAAGCTGTTATCAAGGCTATTGTGAAGGGACTCGAGGAATTCATCGAGCCGGATTCCGACGATGAGTAATTTTATTTGCTTTAATTAATGAAACTAGTGTTTACCACTATTGCCATTGCATACTCGATACCAACCATCACTCCGAGATATTATCTACCTTTCTATAAGGTAAACCCGTTCGTAAGAGAAAATCTACCGTGGGATATATACAATCCTAATTCGTCTCATGGTAAATGGTCTACAGAACACATTGTCCCAAAAAGTTTATTCCCAGAAGATACCGACGGAATTAAAGATCTTTATAATCTTTTTAATACCAGCCCCACTATCAACTCCCACCGGAGCGATTACAAATTCTCAGAACGAATTCCAGTTTCAAGAAAATTAGCCTCCGTTTCAGAAGATATCCACAAACCACCCGCTTTTATTGACACTTCAAACGTTAATTATAAAGACACCAAAAAGAAACTGTGGCTCCCCATTGAAAACGCTAGAGGTCCACTAGCTCGCAGCATTATGTATATGCTCATAGTCTATGATTATCTTAATGTAGATGACATCATAGAACCACATTTATTGCATAAGTGGAACACAAACTACCCACCACGCCAGTGGGAAATTCAACATATGTGGAAAATTTATAACATTCAGGGTAATATTAACCCTTTTATCCTAAAATTATCTCTCTAGTACTTTCAGCCAGGCGTGCCACAGATTCTTCTACCTTCTGCTGCTGACTGTCCATATAAGACTTCATTGACGCAACTAAATCTTGATCTTTAATACCCAACATGCGAATCGCCAAAAGTGCAGCATTAGTCGCATTGTCTATCGCCACCGTCGCAACTGGAATACCCCGTGGCATCTGACATATACTATACAAAGAATCAAGTCCCGATAAAGATGAACTTTTTACTGGAACTCCTATAACAGGAAGTGGCGTTAATGACGCAACCATTCCCGGAAGATGCGCCGCTCCCCCAGCTCCAGCTATTATAACTTTTATACCACGAAAATGCGCCGTTTTTGCAAAGTCAACCATTCGTTCCGGAGTACGATGAGCCGACACTATAGTAATCTCGTAACTTATGAAAAATTCCCTTAGTATATCAGCAGCGGCGTTCATTACAGGAAGGTCACTTTCGCTTCCCATTATTATAGATACAGTTGGGCTTGTCATTTTTAAAAATTGCTAAGACAAATTTTTTGCGCACTTTTCCGCAGCTTTTAAATGTAATCGCATATCTCTACGCTATTACCATTAAACTTAAAGGGTTTGGCGCAACCCCACACCAAACCTTCAGACAACCAACGCTCACACTCCTCTTTCGGAGCGTGGGGAGGGACAAAAGCACTGTCCTTTTTGAAAACCGCATGACGAAATATAGTACACCGTATCTCGTTACGAGGGACCTGGCACATAACGTTGCAATGCGGGCATTGGAAGTAAAATATATCGCTTTCGCGGTCGTGTGTAATGCCAGTCATTGTTATTAACTATTTATATTCTTTATTATTTCTCCAAAACTCGACGAGTGGACTTTTTTCGGATTCTTAGTCCAGAGTTCCATAAACTCCGGTGACAAATAATTAGACCTACATACACTTGGTGTATGATGTAAAAATTCAGATGTCCTGTTTATTGCCGCAAGAAGCTCCTTTTTAGGTTTTTCGCCAGGTTCCTTCTTAAGTTCTCGGTACAATATAGAATTCGCATTATATGTCCTAAGATCCTTCGGATTGTAATCCTTACCCATCATCTTCTTAAAACGTGCCCTAACCCGTTCCGCGGTACCACTAGGAAATAACCTTTTTGTTGAAGTTTTTTTTGCTTCGGAAACTTTACTTCTTATAAAAGACAAATGAGGCTCACGAGAAACTTTTACTTGATGCTCTTTTCCAGATTTACCTTTGAATTTAAGCTCAACATGAGTTCCTCTATCTTTAACATGCTTGTTTAACAAAGTACATACACCAAAACTAGAATTATCCTCCGCATACTTATCACTACCCACTCTTATGTTTGTTGATAACATCAACTTTATCAGAGAATCTAAAGGGTCGGTACTCGCCGACCTGCTTATTTTCTTAATAACACCGGAAAACCTACAAAATCTTTTAAATTTTAACTGAGCCGTCAGAGCAACCCACAAAGGGTGGTATATATACTGAGGTCTTCCCTTAGAATCGACACACTTCACTTGTATGCGATCTAAAGGATTTTTAGAACGCTCAGTTATTTTCCATCCCGGAGGAATCACTAACATTTAATTATTTACTATATTTTAACAAATGGAAAGAAACCCCAAAGGGTTAGATTTACCAAGGTGGATGCTTAAATACATAAATAGAGAACACGAACAAATACGAGTCGCAAGAATTATGGATACTAGATACTACCCTAAAATTATGGATCTTGGACCAGATGAAATCAGTAGATACATACTAGATTTCATCTACCCCATTCACAAACCCCCCACCAAGTACCAAATATGGAAACAAAATAGAAAGAAAAAATGGTGCAACATTTGCGGAGAACCCTGCCACCCCCTACACCCAACCTGCGAAATATGCCAAAAACCTTTCTCTTGGGTATGCGAAAATTGTAGAAATATTACCCACACCAACGTCTGCAAACCGAGACTCTACCCACCAGAGCCCGAAGACAGCGATTACGAACTATCAGATTAACAAATAGGACACCTAGAACCACTAATTATCGGCTCTAACTTATTTTTCTTTATCAAAACAGCCAGCCTATCGGGGATTTCAGAAACAGTGGTCCAACCACCTTTACGCTCCTCAACAGTTGCGTGGGTGTAAGCTAAAAGAATAAGTAAAGTCGATTCCGACACCACCCACTCATACGAATATTCATTTGATGTAACAACTGTGTTGTATTTCCATTCCAGTTCTCCGTCGTTTTTAACAGCCAGTACGGAATCACACTTTTTATAAACGTTTGCTCCCGCAGTTTCCACAGTTCCCGAATCGTACTCCAAAAATTCAACCGTGAAATACTTATTATTCTCCGGATTCAAAAATTCGTAAATCTTAAATTCTTTAAAATAAGGCGCTGACATTTTATTTTATTTTCAGCGCCCTCTTTTTAAAACCTCTGCGCAAGCAGACCAGCAAACATCCTTCCGATTCCCGTCCTCCTGTGCTGTCCTCGTGGCGACCAATTTTCGCCTATTTCAGTCAAATTATTAGGTCCAGGGTTCCAAACCCCATTCCACATTGAGGGTTTTTCGTGCCCTGAACTTCTAAAAGCCCAAGTTATACAAAACTGTATCTCCCTCAGACTCTCAAGCAACGTCGACCTAGTGTATTTATAGGTACTGTTAATGTCATGCAACTGTCCCACTATATAAACAGTGAAATCTTGAATCTCCGACAATACACTAAAAATACGATAACGCCCCTCTTCCAGCGAAACAGTCTGTTCGTTCCCAGCCTCCGTCGCTCTGGTTAACTGGTCGATTAATACATTACTTACAGTGTCATATATTTCTAAAAGTTCACGAGTAAAACGACGCTTTTTATCCGCTATTTGCAACTTAGTAGAAAATTCGTTCTCCGAAATCTCATTAACTATAAATTTTGCCAAAAGGTCACGCTCCACATTAGGATCTACATCCCCACGCAAATTCACCACATCAACATTGTTGAAATGTTGCCTACGCTGCAAGATATAAGTTAATGTATAACTAATAGACCCCACACGGTTATCAGGAAAAACTCTATTCACCGCATGAACCAACTCAAATGTATCTACTCTCCCACACCGAGGACCATTCCGTGGGATTTGACGCCCACCCCTACGAGCCCACTCAAAAAAATGAGGATTGTGGACAGTACCATTCAACCTGTGTCCTGTTCGCCAACTAAAAGGTGTCTGACACTGAGTACACCACATTTGGTCACAACCATCTATCTTGTATATCTGCGTTGCGCAATTAGGACAAGGTCTACAGCTATTACGAACAAGTCTAAACGACTCTACATCATTAGCTTCGCACATATGCTCGCAATTATCATGGGACCTAGCATACTGCCCTATGTTTTTACCACACTCATTGCAAGTATAACTATTACATACACCACACTTCCACCCACTAGACAAAAACCCTTCGCAATTTTCACTACTACACTTGTGCACGAACGCAGCCCTCTCCTGCTGCTGCCGTTCTGATGTACCATGGACTAGTCTTTCTAATCTAGACTTCTCAATTTTCTCTTCTTTTAAAACCACGCTTTCTAAATGCCTTCTCTCTTCTATGTGACGAAGATTCATTTCGTGCCTTTTCGCTTCTATTGACTGAGTCACAAATGGTAAGTCTCTTCGTGCTACAGCGTACTCCTGAACTTGAGGTATATTAGCTTTGCTACGCCCCAGAAGTACCTTCCTCCTGTGCTGTACCATTTGTTTAGTTATAAAAGAAGGACCCACTGCCGTTTTAACGATTTTCTGCTGCCAAGCAATTCTGCACCCCATGCAGTGGGGATCTTCTACCATATCCTCTCCCGTTAAATAACGCCTAACACATTCCCTACAAACATTTATATCGCATCCGGGACAAGGTACCTTCATTCTTTTTTCTTTAGTAAAATCTTCGGCGCATATATCACAGCTCATGTTATCTAAGGTGGATATGTTTTTTCATTTTAAATAGTTTCCGCTAAAGCACGCATCGCACATAACACCCTTGTGTCCCACTCGATTGTATATATTTTTTAATTGAGACACATCTAGGTAAGTTAAAGAACTAATTTCTAGATCCTGCACTAAGTCTTCTTTATTCATTTTGTTTGCTACAAGATCCTCTATATCTGGAAAATCCATTCCGTAATAACAAGCATGCTTCACTGGAGGGCTCCCACTTATAAAATGCACTTCTTTTGGTTCGTATAATTTAAGAAACTTTACCAAAAATTTAAGCGTAGTTCCTCGAACCACGCTGTCATCTACCAATATGATAACCTTGTCTTTAATAAGTTCAGATTCTACCTGAAATTTTTTTTTACAAGCTTCCAATCGATCCGACGGATTTTTTAATATAAATGTTCTATACGGATAATCAGCCCGCTTCGTCAAAAACTGAGAATATCGCAATTTTAACGTCTCACCTATAGCTTTCCCAAAATATACCCCAGATGTCGGAACTCCACAAATAATCGCCCCGCTAGTTTGCCACCCCTTTACCAAAGTTTCAGACGAAATCTGATCCCCCAAAACTTTACCCAAAGTCATTCTAAAATTATTTGCATTTACATCATCAACACTAGACCGCCCTCTCAAAAAATATATATATTCAAAAACGCAATGAGCAACTCTTTCCGCTTTTCTTTGAAAAATAGTACGAACTTCAAGATTATTACCAACAAATACTATCTCCCCGGGCTTAACATCTATAAAATCGCCAGGCATCGCCCAGTTCTCACTAGCCACAGTTATTGTCCCAAAACTCCTGATATAACCTAACGGTCTTAAACCGAAACGATCTCTCAACAGGTACATACCATCTTTGGTCTGTAAAACCACAGAAAATGCTAAATCTATAGTTAAAACTATAGTTTCAAGTACCACTTCAAGTGGCATCGTCTCAGAAAAATGTTCTATCATCGATGCCACTTTTTGCGTATCCGAATGCGTTGGGTCGAATGTCAAATTTGGTACTGCTTGTATCTTCGGAATATTTCCATTGTGCGCCAGAGCCCACTTGGCACTCTTTTCGAGTATAGGCTGCGTCTTTGTGCTAGAGGTGTCTCCAGACGTAGAATACCTTACGTGACCCAGCCAAGATTTAGAAACCGTGTCGGGTAGTAAATTAATCACTTCACCTTTACTTTTTTTTGATTCTATTTTATCATTGTGTATCCAGGAAACACCAAAACTCTCCCGCCCCCTATGCTGCATATCAGATAATCCATCGAAACAAGCGGCGGACTTTACTTCATTTGAGCTAATTATAGCAAATATACCACACATCTACAATTAGTTTCGTTTTTTATTTATTCTTTAACGCCGAGTACATTTCCATATAACACGACCAACTCTTGTTTTTATAAGTATCATTTGGAGCACCGGGAGATTGTATAATGTAAGAATAAGTCCCCGTCTTCTTGTTTCTCCAAGAACCTCTCTTAGAATCCCAAGTAACAAAACACCCATTCGGCTCCCACACATTAGTATTCGTAAATATCTTAGCACCATAATCCAAAACAACTACATTTTTCTTAGCCCACATCAAAGAAGACCACAAAGTCTGATCATCCTCGGAATTCGACCTTATCTTCAACATTGGTATCACCTCCCGCCACTTAGAAGCCAACCCTATAGCCAAACCCGCATTCAAAGCAACTCCGCTTTTCGCACTTTTAGGTCCACGTCTTCTGAAAAATTTAGTCCACATATTATTGTAATACCCACTCGCATCAAGCTCGTCGCCGTACTCGTCGTCATAGTCAAACCACTTTTTACTATTCATAGCCATTCGTACCTTCTTACCTCTCTTATTGTGTATCTCACCCGGACCATACTCCTTCATAGGGTCTACGCAGCAACCCACTTCCGGACCAAACACCAGCCTATTACCTTTTAAACTAACCTTGTTAAAAGCGGCAACCAACCCCCTGTGATCCCTGTTACATAAAACATCCCTCGCATCTGTTACTATAACAACGTCATTTGGTTTAGCTACTTCTTTACAAAACTTTTCAACCGCACGCCATTTCGCTGAAAATCCGGTCCACGGAACTCCGGCTCCCATGACCACAGGTTTAGGCAGATTCTTATTTCTACAAGTTAAAGCCAGTTTCTTGTAAGAACCAGAACCTCTCGGATTTACTTGTGGGTGCGTCTCGTAAGTAATCCAATATACTGACATTTATAAAATAGACAATATTTTTATATGTTCTATTTTGTAAATGAGAATAGTAAATCCAAGTTACTTTTCTTACATTATACACATTTTGTGGTCTCTTAAAATAATAAACACGGAAACTGCTAGCCTGTTTTGGCCCTACGTGAAAATATGCAGCGTTTTAGGTATTGTAAGCTTGGTGTTAGCTTATAATTGTGGCAAAAATAACTTCTGGACCAAAGAATACTCCAAAAAATTCTTCGCCCCGCTAGGACTAGTATTCCCAAACCACCTATTTCTAGTTCACCTTTTTAAACTAGTATACAAATTTTATTTACTAAAATACTTCCCCAGAAACGAAAAATATAACTTACTCTCCCTCTGCCTTTTCCTGTTCTACTGCCTGTGCGGGCTTATCTTCTGCGGCTGAATCGGGTACCGGCTTCTCCTGCGCCTTCGCCGGAGGACTTTCTAAAGTCTCAATAGAACTTACAGAAAGAGAACCCGAAGGACTTCCCTTCGGGGACAGTGGCTCCTCCCAGTCTGGTGCTTCTAGGTCTCCCTTTTCGGGAATCTCCAGAATTACATCTTCGCTACCAGCAGCTAATGAAATATCGGTACTACGCAAATGATGCTGGTCCTTGTCTATTACATTGTACTTCTTGGGTCTAGTGCCAACAGATGACTGACCTAGATCATCGCCCGTGTGACAAGAATGTATCTGTGCCAACTTGCCTTGAACCAAAATTGAGTTAGTTAGAAGAACGGTTAACGTGGTAGTGTCTAGGTAACGCTCCACTAAAATAAAACCGCTAGAATAAATCGTATTCATTAGGAAAAATCCAACGCATACCAAATTAGAATGGTGAAGTCTCTTATTTAACTGTAAGATTCTACTTTTAATGGTGGGGTAAGCCTCAATCTCATCCGTCAAATAATTCTCAGCCTTGTCATCATCCTCGTCGAAATAATCTATCATATAATTCTCACGAGTTCCCTGAACGTAATATAAATTCACAAAACTAAAAAATGTCATAAAATTTAGAAATACCAAACTCTTCCAAACATTTATCTTCTGAACCATACTACAAGGACCATCTCCACATTCCTGGGGAACAAACAACATAGGGAATGAAGCCATAAGTATCTTTACAAACATACCGACCATTGCACCATTATTAGACATTTTCTCCTTAGTGTCAGGATCCAAGTTTTTCCACCAAGTAAACATAGTTACTCATTACTTTCATTTTTTTTCTGCGTTTATATTATATGAAACCAAATAAAATTTTATCGAAAGCAATAACCAGAAGTAACCCCAAATTAGTTATATATCAGTTGCTGAAATATAGCAACAAACAAAATGCTAAAAAAGTACTAAAGTACATTACTACCGTTTCTCGATTAAAATCTAAGTTCGGAACCCAGTTCATACAAACCGCAACACTACCACGAGGACATGATCCTTACATTAAATACCCCAGAGACATCGAAAGTGGTGCGGGCGGCGACCCAGACTTAGTAGAATTCTACAAGAATGATGAAAAAAAACAAGAAAAACTACTAGACTACAGACTAGAAAGAGCGCTACGACGATTTGTAAAATTCCTTGAAAACGAAAAACAAATACTAGCCGCCTACACCGCTGTTGGCGCCGATGTTGGACTTCCAATTTAAATCTTCTAATCACGTTCTATAGCCAACGTTTCGGGGGGACGCACTATTTTTAGGTGTCTGTACCTCTCTTTAACAGATAACTTCCGCAGAACCTTATTTGAAACGTTCATATAAGCATTACATATGATGTGATTCACCGTATATTTAGCTACATTTTCAACAGTTGATTTTCCCTCCAACACCCAATCATCTAGTTTTTCGAAATTGAGAAGTGTCCAATCCATTATACAATACGTAATTTAAAAATAATGCCCTACATAATCAATCGACACATTACCCATCAATTTCTCAATGTAATGCGCCCCACTACATACATCATCAGCCGAGAACATCTTGCCTACATACACCAACCACTTCCCCAGGTAGAACAGGATCAACACATTCAGCGTCCACCGCAAAGATTTATCAATATTCCCTCGCGTAAGTACATAGAATACCGAGAGAATGTTGAAGAACATTTTTTTAATTTTAGTTTTTGTTTACGTACCTCTAAAGGCACCTGCTTTGTCTCTCCGCCGCTGATTTCAATACCGCAACAACCAAGTCCTACTGTTTGGTTTAAATTCATTTGCTACATTGTTTTCCAGGTGTCTTTCTATATCTTCGTAAGTCCTGTCATTCGCTCCTTTTATATACCAAGTCCCCGTGCTAGTTTTGACAATAACCTTCGCCCGTGATGCTGCTGCCTCAACAAGGACTTCTTGTAATGTAGTCTTCTCGGTCGGACGACCGCCGAAGAAGGTGTCAGTGTTGTATCTAACGAATGACCTGATATCTTCCATCTTGTTTACGTACCGTAAAGGTACCTTTAGTCAAGCTTCAGAGTTGCGTAGCCATTTATTATATCAATCGCATCTTTGTTACCATTTTCGGCAAGTAATCTAACCTTTTGCTCTATATAAGATTCGACCTCATCCTCTGACATTTCCCGCGGGATATCTATATTTAGACTTCTGTCACCCTTCTTAGGTATGCAGGGCGCTTCCCAGACGTACCCTATCCTCCACAGCCTCAGAGAACACCCTAGCAGTCCCAAACAGGCTAATATTCCAGATACATCCACGATTCCTAACATGTTATTATTAACATTTATTACTTTAAAGTCTTAAGTAATCTACCACTCATTGCCACAGTACTTTGTCGTTTCACGATTATAGAGCGTTCCAACAGCTCAATATCTTCTCGCAAAGGTCTACATACAAAGAGTCCTTCATTGAAGACTTGTTTGAATCAATGAGTTCCATTAGTTCTCTTACCTTATCCTTTATGGCTTCAGTTCGTTCTGTCATCAGTACCACCATACGTGGGTAAATTACATAGTTAACTAATTCAGCCGCTTCTACTCTTTTTTTTAGTTCTTGTAGTTCTTGTTCCATTGTTTTTATAAGATTTACTATTTTAAATCGCATTCCAAAGCCTCATTATCTCGGCACTCATTTCTATATATACACCCTCCGGCATTTCTTCTTGGTGAGAATCCAAGATATTCATCAGTTTCCGTAGGTGAGCCTTAGGGTCCGGTCTGTCCATCATCCTGCATATGACTTCGTAGCGGTCATGCTCGTCATTTGACATCTCGGGGTGAGTGTCAAGATGATAGTCCACCATAGCCCGCAGCTGCTCGTGCGAATAATCTTCCAGTTCGACGCCTTGACCACGAGTCGCAAGGTCCAAACCTCCACCGTACATAATATTCATCGTTTGATCCTTGATGAACACTTGCTTGTACTCCCTCCAGATACTCCTGAGAACTTTAGTGTCAACTAGCCAAGTGAAGGTAGAGTCCTTAACTGGGAAGACTGTGGCAACTATGACAATAGCCCTCAGTCGGTTGCTCAGGGAGTAAAATTCACTTCCTGGTTCCCGCCGAAGAACCATGTTACGACAGTCAACCCAGTTGATGTCACCTTCATGCTCGCTAAGGTTAGTGTGGACACGAGTGTAGTTCATATTGTCGTAAGCTTACGCTAGTTTACCCTAACACGATACTGTTTCCTAGGTCGCATCCCTACGGTCTTTATTGAAAAAGTACCATACTAATAACGCCTAGGACTGCCCATCTATTACATCTAAATTACGAGACTATGCCTCGTGACTATAGGAAAAAGCACCCTGACACGGGGCAGCCACTGACTCTCTACCCGCACCAGCACGAGTGCGTAGACCATGTGTCCGCTAAGCTACTAAGCGACAGCTGGGCAGCCATCGTACACGATGCTGGTCTAGGTAAGACAGCGACTGTCCTCAGGATCTTCGCTAAGATAAGGAAATCTGAGCCTGATGCTCGGCTGATTATTAGCTGCCCGGTCTGTACTCTAAGAGATGTATGGGAAGAGCATGTTAGAATTTGGCTAAGAGACACGGTGACGGTTCTTGTCGTTGACAAGGCTAAGGTGCTAGATAAGTGTGACCCTACGAAATATGATATCGTGATTATATCCCGTAACTTGGTCTCTACTCTCTACAAAAGGTCTTGGAAATGGAGAATAGAGTTGAGGCAAGACCAAAGGGGTAGATGGCGGAAAATGGGGGAGTTCGAGCAGGTACGTGACCCGACTCCCCTATTCGAGCCATCAGACCGTAAAACATTGCTCGTGATAGACGAGAGCCACTACTTACGAAACTACGCAAAGTCTAAAGTTTGTGTAAATGCCCACTATCAGCTAGCTAGTATAGTAGACTACGGTCTAATCAACACTGCTACGCCTGTATGTAATAGACCAGAAGATGTAGCGGGTCAACTGTTTGCGATTGGACTTAATTGTCCCACATCGCCGGTGTCCGAAGATGTGAAGAAACTCTCCATACCCAAGACTTGGAGAATCGGTCGCTACACCATTAACCAAGAGGCGGTTAGATTATTCAACGAAAATACCCACAGGCGTGATGAGAGCATACTCGATTTGCCGGATATGCATCACAATGTCAAGGTATACGACGCATTCTCTAACCTAACCGAAGAGGAAGTTAAGATATACAACAACCACTTGCACGACGCAAGGGAAGTTAGAGCCATGCAGAAACAAGGTGGGGAAGTTGATATCGAATCCCTCAGAAGAATGCTATACGCACTCACGAAAATGACACAGATGACAGTCCACCCAAAGCTCTGTAAAAAAGGAGCCGCTGGACTGAAATCGAAACATTTCAGTAAAATACTTGACACACCATCGCCAATGATGAAGGCGCTAGCCAAACTCGTTAAAAAATTAAAGAAGAACGGACACAAGAAAATCGTTATATTCGGTCTCCACACCAACAGTATTATGGAGATAGCCAAACAGTACCTCCAACGGTCTGTCCCTGCTAACTACTCATCCTACGACGGAAGTGTTAGCCAACCCCGGAGGTCTAAAGTTGTAAAAGATTTCCTTAAACCCAACGATTCACTACAAGTCCTCTTCATACAAATGGTTGCTGGCGGTGTGGGTCTCAACCTAGTACCCGGTCCCACCACTGCCATCTTCATCCAACAGTCCTGGAATCCAATGGACCACCTGCAAGCCTACAAAAGAATTCATCGCATAGGTCAACGTGAAGCAGTACACATATACAACCTAGTGGGGGA
>MDTG01153198.1_pt1 | contig 19519 bp, 11 predicted proteins | sample 811421 | NCBI WGS metagenome assembly MDTG01 (sample SAMN05326645, study PRJNA326480) | marine metagenome | isolation source: seawater | place: Pacific Ocean: South East | collected 2011
AAGGTGTAAATCCAACCAGCAGAACCACCTGGAACTGGGTTTGCATTATATACAATATCGCCAGGGTTACCAGCAAGTGAAGGTGTCCCAAGACCAACTGTATACTTTCTAGAAACTGTTGCGTCACCCTGTAAGAACAGGTTATCAGTCTCAACACCCTTGGGTGAGTTTACAACAATCTTATTATTTACAATAACAGGTCCAGTAAATTCGGAGATTGCTTCTCCACTAATACCACCATCAACACGGATAGAACGATCAAATACACCTTCAAGTGGATTGAGAACATTCAATCTTGCGCTTTGTGAAATATCTTCACCAGTTATAGTTTGAATGGGAGTATCAAAAATTTCTTCAGTACCAGTAATGGTGCTGAGTTTCTTATTACCAGAGTATGAAATACCCTTATCGTTCATACCTGTGTAGAAGTTGATACCACCTGCTCTCTTTGTAGACTGAGCAATCAGTTCTTGATCAGGTGTAATCTGTCTATCTTGTCTATCTGGGAAGGCAGTAGAATAATTACCAGGACCATAACCAACATATTCAAAGGTATGTCCAGATGCACGAATGATAGAGTGTCTTCTAAATTCAACGGGAATCGGTTTGATTCTTTGTACAAGAGTATTGCCTAAGTGTGTTGATGCTTTTGTTCCAAGAACACCACGGAATACCGAAATTGATTGGTTACTTAATGTGGAGTTAGGATAGTTCAGAACACTAGAAGTGTTTACTGTATCTCTAACACGTACAACTTCATTTTCTATTTGGAGATAATCGCCAATAGTAACATCAAATTGATCTACATTTCTGATGTAAATCAGAGTATCTGTAAGATTTTGAATTGGGGCAGATAATGTAGTGGAGATACCAGCATAGTATCCTGCCATTCTACCACGAAGGTTTTCTTGTGCTAAATCAAGCGTACCTGCGTTTGAACCATAACCCTTAGGATATGCTACAATGTTTGAACCTGCTGGTGGAGTTGTTGTTCCTACACCAACTTTTATAGCGAATCCATATGTTGGAATAGATAGGTTATTTAAATTCTCTGTAATATCAAAGAAACCATTATACTTATCATTTGCAGCACCACCGATATAGACACATCTACCTACATCAAAACCATGAGGTCCATCGGTAGATACTGTAGCGATACCAGATGTTTGACTATATGTGTAAGATAATACATCAACTGATTCGCCAGTATAATACATTTCTGTTTCATTCAGAACATCTCCTGTTATACCATTAGGAGTGAATCCGAAGATTGAACTTGCAGAGGAAACGGTAAATGATCTTGCTGCACCTGATTGTACATCAGTAACACGATATACATTATTATATGCTTGGTTACCCTCTGAGGTAACACCACTTATTCTCAATGACTTACCAATATCATTTCTAACAACATTTGCTCTCAACGTTGCTGGACTAAAACTTGGTGAAGTTGTGATACCAGCAATGGTTAGTGTATTACCAAATTCAAAACCACAACCACCATCAATAATTTTTACGTCAGCAATTGTTCCGCCTACACCAACAGTAACTTTAGCAGTCGCTGTTTTACCAGAGATTGAAGCACCAATTCCTGTAATTCTAGCATTATAGTAGATTTCATCAGAACCAGACAGAACACCATAATTTGTACCTGGATCGACAATTTGAACTTTTAGAAGTGGGTTGAGTTGATGCTCTACGTTAGTTGTAATAACGTGAGTGTTAGCATCATTTGATTCGATTTCATTGATAGTGAGTGAATTATTTTCAATACTAAAATCAAGATTTGATTTTTTGGTAATACTATGGTTGGAATCAGAAACATCAACTTTACCAATCAAAGAAGATCTTGCGTGAGATATTGCCTCATCTGGATCAGAATTTGGGTTGTCTCTATCTAATTGTGGATAAAGTTTATTAACTGGTTGTGAAAACTTTTGACCAATAAATGGTGATACGGTAGGTTCAATAGATGCTTCAATCAGAGTCAGATAGTAAACACCATCTTGCTCATCTTGATTATATCTTTGAAGTTCAGAAATTCTATAAACATAGAAGTTTTTAGAATAATCTTGTCTGTAGAAATATGGAAGATTGATATTTCTTATGTTTGTCGTATTTGTAAACAGACCAGGGTCAGTTGTTAATCCGACATTGAACTGTTTGGCGCTACTAATACCAGTAACTTCGTAAGATCTGTTGAATCCAAGATTTTCGGTTCCAGATGGATTGACTGTAGAATTAATATTACGAAGATTGACTTGCGAACCAACAGTAAGATGATGGGGAAGTTCAGTATCAATAGTGACGGTATTCAGACCATTCCAACTTGCATCGGCAATGAATTTAAATGCTTTCTGCTGAGTCTCATTTGTAAGAGAACCATCATTATAATAAGTTTGAATTTCAGAGTCAGTTGCACCAATACCTGTACTACTTTCTTGAAGAATATAACCATCAATAGGTGGTCTAGCATTTGTACCAGAATTTCTAGGAATTGTATAGCGAACATGATACAATCTATCAAATGTATTTCTATTGTCGCTCTTTCTGGTGATAAAAGTTCTTGGAGTTGCTGAACCAAGAGAAGTAGAACCAAGACCTACAATGTTACCAAATATAGCATTCTGTGTGCTAGCAGTTGAAACATTGAGATACCACTGTGAATTAGCAGTATCATACTGAATGGGATGCCCTTCTTCATTAGGTCCCTTATCAGATACTTTACTGATAACTCGTAATTGTCCACCCTTATTGTTGAACGAAATCCCTATATCATTCAGTGCATCAGTCTTGGTTTTTGCAAGTTTGATGTTTTGAGTAGTGGTAATGCCTGTCGATGACGTAATAACGTGATATATGGAATTAGGCAGCAAACCATCAGGTAAATGGGCGTCTTCTGATACAACACGAACAGACTCACCATTGATGAATGCGTGATTTCTCTCAAGTGAAATAACATTTATATTACCACCAACACTGGTAGGTCCAATACTACTGATACCAGAAGTGCTTCTACCAACTCTATAAGATTTCTCACCGGTAAGATTGTGATCCTGATCTTGATATGAGAGGAATGTCTCACTAACAGGCATAGTGATACGTGCTGAATAATTCTCCAGAGTAGAAGAACCATCACCATGTAAGAAGTTTATTGTATCATTGACTTTTGCACCAATTCTATAACCTTGCAGAATATGTGCTGGTGGTGTTTGCTCATTGGTTTGTTCATACAGGTATAATCTACCCGTGCTACCTACACCAACCGAACTCAAAGACTGGGGCAGTGTTTTCAGAACATCAATTGATAAGAATTCGATTGATTTCTCGTCAAGATTGATATTCTTTGGAGGAATAACGTGAGTAACATAACCTTGGTTATCCTGTGGGAATGCTTCAGGTCTGAAACCTTCAGATACTAAAGCTACCGCTCCAAAGTTGGAGTTTGAGTTGGTCAGAGAGATGTCACCACCGCTATCAGTAATAAACTGTTCTGCATAACCGATAGCAAAACAAGAAACTGACTGAACGACAGAATTGTTTGATACCCTGATATGGAAGTTTCTCCATTCAGGTTTGTGAATTGCTCTTGAATTATTACTTAGAGTTTCATTACCAGCAGTATTGTTGCTATCATACAGACCAGTTGATGGTGAATTTTGGTTGAACAGAACAAATGCTCTATCATCTTTTTGGAGACCAATTCCAGTGAATTGAGCCACAACCATTGAACGGAAACCAGTTGCTTTGCCGCCATCAGCGTGCATACCATTCATACCAAAAACAGACCTCAAGGAGGTGTTGAAGATATATGGTGAAGCAGAGGTTACAGTATCATTACTCAGAGTAAGAGTTGATCCAAATACACTGGGAAGAGGATCAGGTGGAATTGTAGGAGAATTGAATGTGATGTTTCTATCATCTAACTTAGATGATACAACATATTGACCATTATAACCACTTGCAGTGATACCCTGAATTCTGAAAGGTGTGTCAACTTCAAGTCCATCTACATCACCAGTAGCAGTTACAGTAATAACAGTACTAGAGGTAACACCATCACCTGCTCTGATACTACTAATACCAATTTCTCCACCTGTAGCACCTACAATACGATATTCGTCAATTTTCTTCTCAATATCAATATTGGCACTTGGATAATCGGGAGCAATAACTCTTCCCGATGACTGACCATATACAATACTGACTTTCTCATAATACATGTCCAGATCAGTACGATCTGTAGTGAAATTAGGAATAAACTGGTCACTGATTGCGACATTGTTTACGCCATCAGCATACTCAAAACAAGTAAGTTTATGGTGAGAAAAATTAGGAACAGATGTATTGCTAGTGTAATCTTTGTATACTGCTCCATTTGGGTTACCATCAAACATGGAGAACTGCCAGAAATAGCAGGCACCAGTAATTCTGAATATTGCCGTTCTCTCAATATTATCGTTTAATGGATCAGGAATATAGAGAGGACGAATCTTGGTTTTACGAAGGTCTAAACCAACAATAGATGTGCCCCTAGGAACAATGACACCACCATATATACTGTTGAGTTTATAAAGTTCGTTAGTAACTGACTGAATATCAAAGTTTGTATTCAGTTCATACTCAGGAAGGTCAGAAGTAGAAGAACCACTTCTAGTCAGATAGTTATCCTGACCATTAGGAATATAACCAGGTCTATTATCAATATAGTGTTCACCAGGATATAGTAAGATGGTGGTCTTACCAAATCTATCATTATTAAGACCTCTTTGATATGAGAATCTAGCAGATTCTACTAAGGCACGTTGAATCGACTTGAAAGGACGTGTCAGAGAATTGCCTTTATTCTCAATACTATCTGTTGAATCCAAATCATTTGGATTGACGTAAAGGATAGTGCCTTTTGACGATTTCAGAAAATTATCTAATCTGGAAAGACCCATTTTATTGACGCTTATAGTTCCTGTTAAGGTTATTTAGCATAAAAAAAGGACAACTGCCACAGCAATTGCCCCACTAACTTCCTTCACACGGAAACCACATTATAATGTTATTTTCCTTTCTTGTCAAGTATATATTCTACCGTATTTGCTACATCATTCATGGCGTCTCTAAGTTCTTCTTGACCACCAGAATGTTGTTCTAATGTTGCTGGATCGGTTAGTGTCCATCTCCACTGATCCATTGAGTTGTTGCGCCAAAGATTGATAACCATAATTATTCTAAAGGCATAAGTTCTGGATTTTCTAATTCTAACTCAAACATCATAGGATGGCATTCTTCTGCCATCAAATACATTGATGCTTTATATAGTTCATCAACACTCCAGTTTTTCTCCTTTTTTGCTAATCCCAACACTTCAGGATTATCATATGCTATACTAGGAAGTTCATCAAATGTAAAGGGAATATCTTGAATACAATATAATAAGACAAGCATTGTCTCATTATTATACCAAGCATATTTAGTGCTAATCTTATATTTCATAACACTGGTGTACCCTAGCACTTATTTATGGGAGTAGGGGGACTTGAACCCCCACGATTTATTCAATCAACGGATTTTAAGTCCGGTGCGTCTGCCAATTCCGCCACACTCCCATCAACATAGAGTACGCCAATTTGTTTTCCAACTTTATAGGTAGGAGGGTTTAACCGACAATATTCATTGAAAGTGATTTTCATCTCTTTTTGAGTTAGATTGCAGTTTTTTGCTGCCTTTGGAACGTTCCACTTCGCAACGAATAACATTTCCATAGATTGTCGGGTTTCTGGTCTCATACTCATAACATTTAATAATTTCTAGATAAAAATCGGGCGTATAGTAAATCATAAAAAACCTAATATGGCATTTTTTGCCGGGAAAATTTTTCGCCCAATTTTGTAAACAAAAGTTGATTTTTCCTCACACAGGAGATGCATACTCAATCACATCAGGACTGGCTTCTTCACGGACGAAGTTAACCAGGTCAAGAAAAACGTCGATGTTATCAAAGTCTTCAATGTGTTCACTACCTTGATCAGAATACATTGAGATTTTCCAATTCAATGGATCGATGACAACCTTAGATAGATACTCTTCGTTCATTTTCTTTCGTAGCCACCTATAGATCATATCTCATGTGGTTTCATTTCGGTGCCTTCGTATTCCACTTCAAGAGGTGCCACATCGATACGGGTTGCCTGCACGGTATAGAAGCAATCAATGGTGGATGCGTTACCAGACCTCACCTTGATATGCTTACCCCATTCAATAGCATCAACAATAAGGTCTTGTGATGTACGGATTTGAGTCAGTGTTACGGTGATACTTTCTGGGTCAATCAATCCATCCCAGTAATCAGGAAGAACAATAGTGGTTTTATCTGTAAGACGACCACGATAGTATACAGCGTATTCTGGTCCCTCTAAACAACCATGTCTCAATCTATGGTTTTCTTTATTTGGATGAGGAATATCGAAGTCTTTTGCTGTACCACTAAAAACAGCAGCAGTGCAAACTGAAGTAGCAGTAAGATTTGTTGCAACTACATCACCTGTAATTGCAATACCGCCAGAACCAGTGATACCAGCAGCATCGGCCGATGCTGGATTAGTGATGAATAAACTGTTGATTCTACCAAAAGAATGATACCAAGGACGACATGCTTCCTCAGGATAATCGTCCTGACTTAAATTACCGAACCAAATATATTCATGTGTTGGTACTCCTCTTCCCCAACCACCAGCAGAGTGAGATTCTTCACACTCTCTTCTCTGTGAAGGGAGAAATTCTCCTGGAAAATTAGCACTCTCTGGTTGTCCCGGAGAAATTATTAGTTCATCTGCCATAATTTACCTCTATACTTTACCTGATTGTAGATATTCTGAGTTATCACCTGGATAATCTTTTGGTGACTTGCCTTCATATTCTGGAATGTTTCTTTCACAATCCTGACGTTCTCCGTATATATGGAAATAACAATTGATAGGGATACCACTATTGGATTGTAAAAGGACCTTATTATTTGTAATACCTTTGACGATTACATTTTGATGTGCTCCAATCGGAGTGAGATTTACTGTGATAGTTGTTGGGTCAACTAACTCTCTCCAATAACCTGGAAGGTTGATTTCTTTTTTATTTGTTACTCTGCCCCTATAATAGACATCAGCAGATGGACCTTCTGGAGCAACGTGTCTCAGTCTCCAACCATCTTTAGTTGGGTGTGTGATATCGAAGTCTTTCTTTGCAGACAACCAATGCCTACCACACTGGGATACAACGTCAGCACCAGCAACAATCAATCCACCTGCTTGTATTCTAAAATTTACATCAAGGTTGCCCATGATAGCAGCATTCGCAGAGACTGCCAAAGAATATGGTGGACTAATGCCTTGACACAATGCACCAGGAACTGTGGTTGGAATATTATCTGGGTCTGCGTTGGTATTAGGACCAACCATCAAAGTAGCATAAGGAGTTGGGAAATGTAATCCACTACCAACAACCATTGGTCCTTCGATGTGTGCTGAACCATTGATTTTACTGTTGCCCTCTTTGATAGCAGGACAGATGCCCATACCTACTCTCAGTTGGCCACCTACTTGTAAGTCATCAAAACCAAATGCCATTTTGCTCCTATACTGATTGTGTATTTTTTTTCTGGACTCTTTGTTGATTATTTTTAGAGTCCTTTACTGCACAAGCATCAGTGACACCACGAATTACAGAACCATAGATCTGTAACGTTGCATTAGCAATCACTTCTCCTCTACCAGGCGATGCTAATCTATATGAAGATACAGCATTGATAGAAATTTGTTTCGCATCTAATGTCAGATTTTCACTAGCATTAATACGAATGTTACCTTTTCCTGTACCGTCACCTGCTGTTACCAACTCAATGTCGGTAGCCTGCATACGAATTTTGCCATTCTCCGCATTGATTACTATATTACCATTCAATGCGTTTAAAAACAAGGTGTCTACTGCTTCATCATTGTCTTCACCACACCTAACAGAAAAATTGCCTGGTGATGTAAAAGTTGTCCATCCTTTTCGATGACCAGTCTCGTCCATAGTCATCATCTGACGACCATCTTGTGCCTGAAGCATTACTGATGATGTTACATCTGCTTTCTCATGAATATGACCAAAACGAATTGAACCATGGTCATTACCATAACGAATTGCTGTATAGTTTGCGTCACCTGATGCAAATTCTCCCCCAGGCAATCTATTTGGAAATGAATGTTTTTGCTGTGCCATTATTGTAAATCTTGTGGGGTATTAGGAATATTGAGTTGAGATAGATTATCACGAACATCAGTACCCTGTCTGGGAATAGCGGATGCGGGTGTAGTAACTTGACCAGAAATACTTTCTGCCAAAGTATTATATACCTGAACAAGTTCTCCAGCAGTCTCGTATACGCCAGCGTATTTGAAACCGTTCTTGAAGAATACTTGACCATAGTAAGCACGTCCATTTATATATCCAGTCTGCTTCAAACCAACCAGGTCAGTAACCTGAATAAGTCTGCTTGGATCCACACCAAGAGGATCTCTAACCAGTCTGAATATTGGTCTGAGGACAGCATTGACTCCAGTATTGGATAGAACTTTGATGGTTGGAGTAGAGGTAAATCCTCTACCAGGTGCTAATACATTGACAGCAATGATTCTACCAAATGGACCCGTTACAAGTTGAACAACAGCACCAAGAGAATCAGAGTTATCGACAATAGCAGCACCAGATCCTGGAATCGTACCAGCAGGCGGTGGAGTGGTTATAACACCACCACTACCAATTGGAACTGCTCCACCAGGAAGTACAACTTCTGTTGCAGGTCCACTACCAACACCACCAGGGTCAATAACTTGACCTCCAGGAGCAATAATAGCACCACCAGGACCAACAATTTGACCTTCTGGGGCAGCACCGGAAGCTGGACCAGGACCAGTAAAGGAGAATCCATCTGGACCACCTGGAGGTGTTACTGCGATGATTGGATCACCAGTTACGGGGTCTCTTCCCCCACCAGTGCCGCCACCAGGTCCACCAGCGCCTTCACCACCATCTCCTGGTAATCCTACAATATCTCCTGGGGATCCAGGAGGACCACCAATTTCTCCAATTACACCCGGTGGTGGTATAGGAGGAGCACCAGGTGCCCCTGGATTTCCTGTTCCAGACTGAGGTGTTCCGGGAACATCTGGAAGAACTGTAATAGGAACATCAATTATTGGTTGTCTGAAATCTGGTTGACTCGTATCACCGGGATCGTTAGGATCTCTAGGTCCAGGTATATTAGGAACATTCAATGGTGGTCCAGGTGGACCAGGTATTACTGGGGGTGCAATGAATACAACTGGATCAGTAGGAATATAATTGATACCTGGTTCAACGACTACAACATCAATCAATTCAACAATTCCTGGATAACCTGGACCAGTGGGAACTGTATAACCTGTTCCTGGATTTGCAGGAATGATTGAAGTTATGATACCAATACCACCTATTTCTTTAGGGCAAGGAGGTGGTATCAACATAGCAGAAGTACCAACTGGATTTTCTCTCCAAGATCTTGGGTCTTCAGTCTCTACTTTATCTAATGCTTTGACTTTAAGACCAACATAAACAGGGTTCAAATTGTAGTTTGTTCCTGGTTGATTGGAGTTTATTAGTTCTACAACAAGTTGTTTCTTTCCTGATTTTATTTCCTTAGTAAAGGTTTCTAATCTACCAACGGTGTTAGTCTTATATACTTTTACACCATCAATTAGAATTCTTACAGCATCATCTGCGACAACATCAAACTCATAATTTCCATCATACTCAAATTCTATACCATCCCAAGCAAAGTCCCACTGTTTACCTTGAACTTCCTCAGTAGCATACCTACCACTCACAAGGAATGGAGAGATATATGGAGCAAGTGGTCCCTTCTTAGTATAGGTAGCAAGGTTTGGTCCAGTATATTTGACACCGTTTTTCTTAATCTGTCTTCCTTCTCTATACTTTGGATCATAATCTGCCTTCAATACCTTTACATAACTATCAAAACCATTGGAAGAACCTCTGGTATTATAAGCTTTACCACCTTCTCCAACTACAACCTGTAATCTAGCATTAGCAGGAAGTTTCAAAGTATTGTAAGCATATGCACCACCTGAACCACCGCCACCAGAAATGACTTCGCGGTCAGTGTATATGTCAATAGTATCTCCATCATATCTACCTTCGCCAATTTTTACTTCTTCTTTCTCATCAACACTGGTTTCTGTATAACCTGAACCACCACCACCGATACACTTCATTCTAACTGAAGTTCTTAGGTTTCTACCAGGAGCAGTTTCTGGAACAAGAACTTCATAGACACCAGGTTCAGCGTACAGAACTGATTTACCAGTGCTACCCCAAATAATAAACACTGCACCATCAGCACCATCACCTGCCTTGAACCTATTGCGGCTACCGCCACCTCCACCACCATAGAGAGCACCCTTACCGCCACTATCTCCATCAGATCTTACTTCATCATTGTTTCCTCTCTGCTCACCATATTCATCAGAACCAAAACCACCATCAATTGTTCCACCTTTACCTGATTGTGCCTTTCCCTTCCTCAGACCAGCGCCGCCACCATTAGCACCATCTCTAGTCTCATCACCTTCACCAGGAGCACCATCATTACCTTTACCAACTTTTACTCTACCAACTTTAGTTTGACTACCATCTCTGTTTCCACCATATCCACCACCTGCACGACAAATAATTTCCTTCTTTACCCTGTCTGGTGATAATACAATTGGGTCAACTGCCCAGTCAGCAGTATCAAAAATTACTCTTGGTACTTTCTTGAAGTAATCTGTAGTTTCATTATTGACCTGTACAGTTACATTCGCATTACCTCTTCTCAAGAAAACCTTATTGAGATCTGGTTCAGTATTATTAAATCCGTTCAACTTAAATTGTTGACCACCAACAGATATAGATCCTACATTATCAGATGTTCCTTTGACTCCATAAAAACCATCATAAGGAATGTCTACACGCCAAGTCTTACTCCAAGTGTTACCACTCAAAGCACTACCTTCAGATGCTTTGGGTTTGATTGGTGAAATAGCATAACGATTCATAAATGGAGACCATCTACGATCATAACAAGGGAACCAACGTTCAGCATTATCTCCCTTTGTAAATCTAGTTGTCCACAAAGGATTGTTTGGACATCTTCCTCTCTGTGGAGGTGGTATTTCTTGTGGTTTTGGTGCCTGGGGTGCATCAATCGTCAATGCTACACCAGTGGGGTTCTCCATCCAAGAAGTATCAGAAAGAACTTTCTCAGATTCTTTCTGTTTGGGAGTCATAATTTTTATAGCAATACCCATTGGATTGCCTTTATTCAATGCTTTACCAGGTAACTGAGTAAGTTCTACTCTGATTCTATACTGACCTTTCTTGAAAAATCTAGTTGATTCTTTGAGACTAGATTTTGATGCGTTGAAAATCTCTTCTTCACCACCTTTCTTTACACCTCTAAGTCCAGATCCATCACCAGCTTCTCCACCACTACCAATGTTACCAATAAGAATTCTAGCACTATCATCTGCCTGTACTTTTACAACATAATTTCCAGACTCAGGGAACTTTACATTCTCCCAACGAACCAAATGTTCGCCAGCATAATCATTCGATGACTGTACTGTATTAGTATTTCCAACAGATTTAAAACTTGTTATCTCAAATTCAGCATTTTTATCAGAACCATTACCAATGTTGTCATCAATCTTGAATGAATCGCCATTGAAATCAAAGATACCAGAACCTTTTGCACCACCAAGAACTTTTACTCTATATTTTTTACCAGCAGTAAAGATACCACTACCAGATTTTTTATCATTCTCCCTAAATCTTTCATCTGTTAAGTCAAATTTTCCTTCATCTCCATGTTGTCCTCTCCTAATCCGAAGAAGATCATCATCAGTTTCAATTGAAACTTCTGTGACTGCTAGACCAGAAGTCGTTGGGTCATCGTCAATATCTAATTGGAAGAAACCTCTAATCTGTCCTGCACCTTCAGCAACAACATATAATTTATCTCCCTCTCGATCAAATTTTAGACTTGAAGGAACCGTTTCTTCTTGTGCTTCTCCTGGATCAAAGGGACAAACCCCATATTTATTCAAGAAGTTAGCATCCTTACTCTTACTATTAGAAGTAATAGTAGGATTCATTCTCCATAGTTTCCTGTCTGCTTTATCTTTAGAAGACATCGTATCAAATATAGCATCGCCACCGGTTTTAGTAACTAATCTATCATACTCTGGTTTATTTGATATATCAATACGAATATTGTATAAACCTTCTTGTATAGTTTTTGTAATGTCTTTTGGTGTAGCACCTTCTTTAGTATCTTCTGTACCGTTGAGTCTGGCAAGTTCACTTTCAAATACTTGCGTTCCAGTGGGCCCACCAGATACAGTTAGAGTTGCAAAGTTGTCTGCGATTCCTTTGAATTTATATTCACCAGTATATGGAAAATACTCTGACCAAGACATTGTAAATGTTTGACCACCAAAATCAGAACCAAGAATACTCAAAGGTGGAATAGGAGACACCGCATAGGTGTTCATAAAGGTGTCCTTGATTTTAGATGTTGCTGGTGTCTTGATTGGGTTACCAAAGTTTATTCTAAAAGTTAGATCATAGGTACTTCTCTTTCTAATTTTCTGTTTTTTCTTTGAGTATTCCTTAACTTTTTTCTTATTAGATGCTTTGAATCTTCCACGATCACAGTACAATTGAAGATCATCATTATCATTTGCAGAGTCAACAACATCAGCAAAGATAACCTGACCAACACCAGCATAGGGAGAAGAACTTTGCGTCTCTAATGCTCTACCATTTTCGTTTCTAACAAAACCTTGTTCAATAGCACGGTCACTATTCTTTACTTTCTTTCTATTGTTATTTGAAGTAACGATATAAGTTGTATTGATTTTTACTTTTCTGACACGGACAACTTGTTTGTCACTTTCATTCTTTTTATTGATACCTTGGACTTCAAATTTATGACTACCATCTTCTGCTTCAAATGTAAACTTAATTTCTCTATTTTTTACAGAACCCTGAGAATATACTGTAAAAAATGCTTGGATCATTCCATCATTCTTCTCAGCAGGAATTGTCTTACCACCCCAGAAAGGATGTGTTACGGGGTAAGCGATTCTAGTTGTTTTACCTGGAACAGTTACTTCAGATGGAATAAAACTTCTAGAATCCCACCAAGCATCTCCTATGGTTTTTCTTTTTACAAATTCTTGATACTTTACGATCTCACTTCTAATAGGGTCAGTGGTTAGGTTAGCATAATCAATTGGTTTCCAATCACCAATTTCAAAACCATCAAGGTCGCGCCTTACTCCCCATCTATCAATCAGAAAGTTTGGAGCAAGTGAGAAGTCAAGGTCTTCAAATTCATCTTCATCAGTAAAGTATTCTAATTGCTCAGCAGATTGTCCTAAAAATGCTGTTGCTCTAGCACCAGCACCAATACCAGTAGGATCTGAAACTTGAACAACAGGAGGATATTGATAACCAAATCCACCGTGGATCAAATCCACTGCCATCAATGTACCATCTTTACCGATGACTGGGTTTGCTTGTGCTCCAACACCACCACCACCTAAGAATTCAATAGTTACATTGCGAAAATTGTCACCATATAATCCATTACTATCCTCTCTTTGAATATTAAAGTCTGGACCACCACAGGAACCTTCTTCTGGATCGAAAAAATTTATATCGCTTATACTCTTCTCATTCAAATTATTGATAGAAAGATATGCTGTCTTATCTCTGTTGTTTACGACAAACTGAGCACCTGGATTGAGTTCTGCAAATTTATTTGCTTCATAAATGGAAACATCGGACACAAAACCTCTATCAGTAGAGATGTATCCAACCCTAATGTCCTCTCTTCTTGTGTTTCCAAAAAGATCAAAACTCATATCTTGTTTTTATCTTCCACTAGTGTTTATATTTATCAGGTTGGTTTAACCTTTGCCTGGGGTGGTTTATCATGTCTAACAGTCGCTTGATTCTTAGCTGGTTGTGCGAATGGAGTCTTCGCAGGAGCAGCAGTTCCACCAGACCTAGTTTGCGTTGCTTTATTGATAGCAGAAGCACTTGGTTGTTTGACTTGTGGTTGACCAGATGAACCATCTGCTAAGGTATAAAAATCAGATACTGCAACGTTCGGTGATAACTGACAACCAAAGATGTCCAATGATAAATTATTGAACCCGAAAGCAGCACTTATATTACCCTCAATGTCTGGGATCATCTGCATAACATCTCCAAGATTAGGTAGTTCGCCACTCAGCATTGTCTGCATTTCTGTAACAAATTTTCCTAGATTTTCTACCAGAGAATTGTTTGCATCATTGATGTCACCTCTTCTAGCAGCAATTACAGTTGCAACAATATCCTCAGCAAAACAGATAGGTGCAGATGGGAATGTTTGATATTGATTTCTATCAAGTAATGCTTGCTTTGCTTGTCGTTCTAGTTCATCAATATTGATTGCATCCAACAAAGCATCTTCAATATACTGAGAAAGTGTTTCTACAATTTTATTATATAAACAAGTAATCAATGCGGTTGTCTGCTCTTTCATATCACCTACTAGGTGTCTGAAGTTTGCAGGTGTAGAAGAAACCACAGCAGTCATAGCATTATTGAAAATCTTCTGAACGTATTCGATAATCTTATCGAAGATTATCTTCATATACTTTGCAATCTTTTGAGACACTGACTTGATTATATTTCTCAAAGAACCACTATCAGTAACAGCACCTGATGCTGCTTCAAGATATGATTGAAACGATTGAAGATACTTGTCGATGGTGTTCATCAAGTTATCAATCGTAGTCTGAATAGCACTGATTGCAGATGTTACTTTATCATCAGGTTTTAATTGAGGAGTTCTTTTGTCCATCATTTCCTGACGCTTAATATCAGCTATCTGCGTCTGATGAACACCATCAGCATTTTCTCTAGTTGCTCCTGGTTGTGATGGAGTCAGTGGAGAATTTTCAATCCTACTCTGATTTCTTAGATTTTTTTGGACACTATCTGTAATAAATTTATCTCTTTTATCTCCCTGTAAGTTTTTACGATCTGCTTCAGTTGTTGCATCTGAAATATATCCCCTTACCTCAGGAGTATATGGAATGTCTGAGCGTATACCATACCTATCTGTTGGTGTCCCTGGAACAGCTGGAACAGAGTGTGCTGATACACCAGGTCTTGATGTTTGTAACCCTTCATCGGGTACTCTCTCTGCGGTTTGTTCAGTCTTCGCTACTTTACCCGTTGCATATCCACTAGTAGCAAGACTACCGGGAGAATCATCTGTTACCTCACTAGTTCCAATCGTTGTTTTTAGTAGTGTTTGAGAATTATTTCCCAGAACACCCATAATAACTGGGACTTGCTGGTCTTTATCATCAAGGAAGAAACCAAACACCATATTACCTTGACGAAGGTTGGGTGTTTGTGCTGCTTCCGCTTGACCACCACCAGCAGTCACAGGATACATTACCTGTGCCCAAGGTAAATCCTCTGAGGGTGTTTCTTCACCGACAGGATGCAGACCAATAATTCTTACCTTATACCTTCTACCCCAACCCTTGATTTGTTGTGGGTCGTCATACTTACCTGGGAGCATATTGTCTCGCCAAGTAGAGTCGTCAGCAATCTGACCGACCCACCAGTTAAAGTGTGAACCTAGAAAACCTGGGTTGAATGTGCTACCTTCCATCAATCCTCATAGATTCTACATTCATCTGCTTCAGGCCATTCGTCACAGTACATCTCAAAGGATGTAGGGTCGTGGTCTTCGTCAGGATGATTTGCTTGATACTTTTCTAGATGGTCTAATTCATCTTCAATATGCCTACGACGCTGCGGACTGATACTTCCGGTTTCTAGTTCGTCTTTGTCGTCGTTGATGTGTTGTTGAATACTTTTATTTGACATAGGATTTTATGCAGTTGGTCTACCAGATCTTCCAACGGAATCTCTGACTAAATTCAGTCTAGTATAGGTTCCCTTGGTTGACAAGAAATGACATAGTTCCGATATAATATATAGACCACCAGAATTCTGGTTTACATCACCGGAGTTTACATCTTTCTTTTCCGCAGAATCAACAAATATCATATCACCTGCGTGAAGTTCAAAGTCACCTGGGATGGTAACCTCAACTTTATATCCAAAGAACTGGTTATATCTCATTATAGACTGATTCAAAATTTCTGAATACTTAAAGTTTTCTTCCTTTGACTTTTCTAATTGCTGTTCTGTTGAACCGTCAGGAAGTGTGCCTTTGTCTAAAAGATAATATGTTGTTCTGGAAAAATCCCTACGACTTGCTGGCGTATCAAACTCAGGTTGAACTGGAAGCAACTCTTCACCACTAGATGTATAACCATCCTTATTCTCAAAAGAATTATTATAAACAACTTCATAGAAACAATTGAATGGATCGAACAGAACCATCTTGGTAGCATTAGCACCAACTTTTTGTCTTGCTGCTGCGTTGATAGGAACATCAGAACTAAATTCTAATGCCTTTGTTGTATATTTTGCAGGTGTTTGAGCACCTAGTTCATCTGAAGTATTGTTATAGATGATTGATCTCTTAGGTTCATTCTTGTTCTTATCCATCATAGCATCAATAGACTTGAAATTATAACCCTCTGATGTCTCCCAGAAAAAGAAACCAGCAGACTTACCAAGAGCCGATGATTCAGATGGAACACATTTCTTCGCTAACCAGTTGATTGTATAAAAAGGTTTCTTCATATTGCCTAGAAAATTAAAGTTGTTGATTGTTTCTTCAATATCAACTAGAACTTTATCTGTTCCCAAGGCATACTCGCTATTAGTCAAAATATCTGTAACGCTATCTGATATCTTTCCCGAAAACTTTTTCTGCAATCTAATTTTATCATTGATAAAATACTCTTTTGATTTTAGATTGAGCGTTACAATCTGACCCCTGTTGTCATCACTGACGGGAGTAACTGTGTCCACAAATAATGGAACATTATCTATACTAATATCATTTGCATCAGTGATTGCAAAGAAACATCTTTCACCACCAACAATCGGTAGTCCGTCAAGAACAGACTGACCACCAGTAGAACCTCCAGTATCAACAAAGGTTACTTGAATACTGATAGTATCATTCAGAATACTTTCAAAATATCTAAAGTCAATGATACCAGCAGTGATGTCTGTGCTCTTGCCACCTTTATTAGATGCAAGAGCCATCCTAACACCACCAGTCTCTGATTTATACGAAGAACCTTCTGCCATTTCTTTCTATCTTTATTCTATTTAACCATAATAATCAAGAGTTTCATTATTACCTGAACCCGCACCCATAGGAACATAGCGTACTGCTGTATCCTTATTTCCTGGGGATACTATTTGCCTGACCTTAGTCTTGCTCATAATAATAGTCTCACCACCAGTTGGGTCATTATATGATGTGTAATTCATTAGCAAGTCTGCTGCCTTTTGACCCTCTGCTTTATTGAGAAGGTCAAGGAAACCAGGTGCGTTTCTTTCAATCGCTTTAAACGAATCATTATCAAGAACAAACTCTCTACCTTCCTCACCTATCATTGCTAAGTGTGAACCAGGTTTTGTTTTACCGCCCATAGCGTATCTTGCCTTAATCATCTCACGAATCTTAGGACCACCATCACCAATCTTCTGTGAAGGTAAAAGCATATCCAAGTCCCAACGAGAACCATCACCACCCCATACTTTAGGACCATAGTTATATGGTTTTTCACTAACAGCAGGTAAGTATCCATCCTTACCTGATGCTGCTTCGCCGTGAGTCATCACCTTATTGATGTTGATGTCTGATGGTTTCCATCCCCATGCCTTTGTAATTTTAGCAGACTCTTCTGCTAACCTATCAATTTGAATTGGTTTCGGCCATTGATAGTTACCCTCTGACCCTGCCATAGCAGCGACTGCTAGACCCACAGAGTTCTGATTACGACTCTCTGTATGACTAGCAGGAGTATTATAATCTACCTTACGATGTATCTTACCATCACCAGTGATGACTGTATGATATCCACCATCAGTATTAGTATATTCTCCGGCAGTCCAGTGTAGATATAACTTCTTGTCTCTTCCTGGTTTGATATCATCTGATACTTCTGCTTGAGCATCAGCAATACTACCACCAACAACCATCAACCCTTCATTACCTGCCGTATTGAAATAATGATTATTATGTTGTGTTACATTGACGTTCTGTGATGGATCATTGAATGCTGAACCAGTTCTGAAACCAGTTGCTGCCATCATTTTGGTTACAGTATCACTATCATACCCTTCACTCTTGAGCATACCTTGCAACTTATTAACGTCCTGTGCTGTCTGAATAGCAGAGAGAGCAGCAGCCATCTGAGCATCTGTTCTAGGTGTATTGATACTACCATCGGTGATTGGTTGATACTGACCAGGACCCATAATCACACCAGTGACACTAGGATCATTCGCCATAAATGTGTCAGTTGATGCATTGCCTGACTGTATTAGACCAGCACGATTCAATACACTTCTAGCAACCAGAGCCATACCTACACCACCTTCTCCTCCAGACTCAGCAATAACTAGTCGCTGGAATAAATCTAACTCGGTGCCTTTTACATTAGCATCCATCAATGCACCTGTGGCACTATCTCTATTACCAGCAACGGTTCCTGTGCCTGCTGTAGATTTAGGTTTAGGTTGTATTCCTAGTTTTGTCTTGAGATACTGTTCAATCATCCCCTCTGCTGTTGTTGGGGTCTCCTCATCCTCTGTATCTACAGAATCATTTTCCTTTATCTTCTTTGTAATATTTTTATTCTTTGAAATCTCTTTCTCCATAGAACTGGTTACCCATTTCTTGATACCAGTACTACCGTCTATCTTACCCTCTTTCTCACCAGACAAGTATAGGTTAGTGAAACCTTGACCAACACTTTCATAATCCATAGGAGTAATTTTTTCTCCTAACATCATCTTGCTAGACACAGCAAGGATAGGACCAAAGTAATCTACCTTGTTATATTCTTTACCAACATCTGCAATAGTTTTCTTAGTCTTATCAAAATCATCATCCTCGGTAAGTTTTACTTTGTCAGGTTTTTTCTCAATATCTACTCCACCAATAGACCTATTATCCTCTGATTTATCTACATTCTCACTACCACCAATAGTTCTAGTGGAAAGACCACCCTCTGCCCTACCTTCTACCTTGGGTTCTTCTGGTTCTTTCTTCTCAAATATCATATCATATAAAATACGCGCTATAGAATCACCTACAACACCACCAAGTGCTGCACCAATAAATGGTCCACCAAAAGGAATGAGTGGTGGGAAAGAACCAATAGCAGCGCCCAATGCACCTACAAGTGTACTACCAACTGATAAGAATGCTGCCTTGCCTAGT
>MDTG01220446.1_pt1 | contig 19516 bp, 20 predicted proteins | sample 811421 | NCBI WGS metagenome assembly MDTG01 (sample SAMN05326645, study PRJNA326480) | marine metagenome | isolation source: seawater | place: Pacific Ocean: South East | collected 2011
AAGAAACTCCATGGCAGCATCTGGACCTTGAGCTTGTTCTTGTTCCATATAAACTAGCATCCCATTCATAATTGGTCCTGGATAAACTCTGTTTTGTAAATAAGTCAGAGCATCTCCCGCCTGTTGTTTAAATTGGTCTGTAACTACAGTATGAACTTCTGAGTTTGTCCAACTTGAAGGTTGTGGATTAGCACATTCTTGTTCTGGTTTAACTATACAACCATCCCAATTATCAGAACCTGCGAAATCAACACCAAATGGTACCAATTTCATACCATATTTACCAATTATTGCAGTTGGAGACCAATAATAACCAAACCATGGTTCTTTTCTTTCATTAGCTTTTACTAAAGAACCATCTAAACCTGCTTGAGACCCAGGATCAGTTAGTATCCAACCCTTTTTTTCCATTTCAAAGGCTCTAAATAGATTTATGTTTGAAAGTTGACATCCCCAACCAGCAGGACAACCAATGAACTCTCCTTTAGAAGGATCTTCAGCGGCTGGAAAAAGATCTGGTCTTTCTAAAATATCTAAAACAGTTTTTAATTCTGGATGAGCTTCAGCAATGTATGGTGGTATCCACCAACCTTCACCTAACTCAGTAATTGGCCCTTCTACAGCAGAGTGAATACGTCCCTCTTCTATTGCTGCATAAAGCGGTTCACGAACAGCATTAGCCCATAATTCAGCTGCCACCATTGGTTCCCCTTTTGCTTCCATTGATGTAAAGGTAGTAACTGTAGCTCCAGAAACTAGTTCAACTTCACAACCGTAGCCATTTTCCATAATAAAAGCATCAACATTAGCCATCAAAGATGCTGAAGGCCAACTCATATCTGCCATAGTAACAGTGCCGCAAGAGGCATGTCCATCTGCAGAAGCTTGAGAAACAAACCCCGTTAATGCAGTAGCAGCGATTAATGAACAAAAAATTCTTTTCATAACAATATGACTCCCATAATATTTATTAGTTCAGGATTATAATCCCCCTCTTCCTTTATAAAGTATAAAAATAAAAAAAGCTACCAGAAACTTAAAAGAAAAAAAAGTTTAAATTTATTTAAGAAATAATGGGCTTAATATTCTTTTAATTGTTATCATGTGTTATTAATCACTTTGAAGAATTCCTCCAAAATTGATTTTTTGATTTATGATCTCTAAAAAGTCTTCAAGACTTTTTTCATTTTCTATAGTCCAACCAAGTGGTCTATCTGGAACGACTTTTGACTTCATACCAAATACGTAAGCTTTAAAACTCTTTAAGGAATTTTCTGGATCATATAATTTTTTTTTCGTTGGAGCTTCCAATGATCCAAAAAAAGGTTGAAGATTTCTTTTTTTTCTAAGATTTATATAATATAATCTAAAATAAGAAAATCCTGAAAGTAATTCTGCAGCTTTATCAGATGCTTTAGTTTCGTTTAAAAATCTTAATATTTCTTCAGCAGGTTCTAACAATTCTAAATGATTAATTTCTTCATATTTCTGAGACAAAGCAGTTGAATACTTTTTTGCAAAACTTTCTAAAGGAAAGTCATGAATAATGTATTCTAGAGAGACTCTAGAAACTGAGATATCAAAAATCCAATCAGGGCAATACATAACAAATATCCGGTTTAGAAGAAAAAGTATTTAAACATGTTGTCCACCATTTATTTCAATTTCTGTACCAGAAACATAACTTGATTTGACTGAACATAAAAAATAGATGATGTCTGCGATTTCAACTGGCTGGCCTAAACGTTTCAAAGGAATGTTTTGAACTATTTCTTGAGTACCCTTGCTTAACATTTTGGTTTCTATCTCACCAGGAGCTACAGCATTAACTCTTACTCCGTATTTTCCAAAGTCATTTGCCATTTCTCTAGTTAATGCTGCTAATGCAGCTTTTGAAGTAGCGTATGCAGCACCAGCAAATGGATGAACTCTACTACCAGCTATAGAGGTAATATTTACAATAGAACCTTTAGTGTTTGCTAATTCTTGTTTTAAACCATTGGCTAAAGAAATAGTTGAAAAAAAATTAACATTAAATACCTTTTGCCAAAGATGAAACTCCGTATCAAAAACGTCTAGTCGTTGACCATCATTATTTTTTGGTGAAATTCCAGCATTATTTACCAAAGCATGCAATTTACCTTTAATAAGAAATTTAATATTTTCAATTGCTAATTTCAGACTTTTTGCATCTGATAAATCAACTTGGACATGATTGTCTTCCCCACCTGGCCACGGGCATCTAGGGTCGAAAGGTTGTCGCGAACATGTGATTACTCTCCAATCAGACTCTTGAAACTTCTTAACAGTTGCATGACCTATACCTCTGCTTGCTCCAGTTAAAACAATAATTCTTTTTTCTTTATTTGTCATAGCACTATACTTTAATTGATTAAAATTAAATTCATTTTTCATAATTTTCAAGAAAACTTTTCTTGTAATTTGCACAATATCCGTCAATTACCTCCGAAGAGAAGTAATTTTGTGGGCTATTTTTCCAATGATTATTTTTTTTGTAATATTCATCAAGGAGATAAACAACCTTGTTACTATCCAGATACAAGTCGTTTAGACAAACACTTAATTTTTCAAAAGCGATAAAATCACAATTTTCACATTTTTTAGATATGTATGTATCTATCATTCCAGAAATATAAACATTTTTAAGTATTGGCGATAGGTTTCTCCATTGACCATAATTTTGAATCTGAAAAGAAAAAAGGTAACTTTTCATGAATACAAACATAAAAAAAATTATTATACTAAAATTATAAAATTTATTGACCATTTTATTAATTATAATTTGTTATAAAAACAAAAACAAATAAAGGTAATAACAAAAAAAAGGCGTTATAATTAAACGCCAGGACGTTACGGGAGAAATAATATTATGATGTTATCTCAAAAAAAAAAAAAATACCACCTTTTTTTTATTTTATTTGAACTATATCATTTCAAATGAGAGGTAGTTATGATACGAGTTTTTTATGATGGAAAATGTGGTCTTTGTTCAAGAGAGATAAACCACTACAAAAAAATATGTAATAGTAATAATTTCACTTGGATAGATATTACTATAGAGAGCAAAGCTTTGTCAAAATTTGGTGTTTCTCAGTCCCAAGGTCTCATGTATCTTCATGCTACATTGGATAATGAAAAAATATTTGTCGGAATAGATGCTTTTTTACTAATATGGAGAAATTTGCCAAGATGGAAGTTTTTGGCTTTTTTTATTGGTTTGCCTCTAATTAAAAAAGTATGTTCAGTTATCTACAAAAACTTTGCAAAAAGAAGATATAATAGTTACAACCATTGTAAACTATCAGAAACAAAAATATAATTCTTATTGAATGATTAGCTCCAATGTTGTAGTTTACCTAAGGTAAGATATAACAGGTTTATCAATGAAATACCAAGATCAAAATTGTCCATTGGCTTTAAGTTTAAGTATTTTAGGTAACCATTGGACCTTACTTATAGCAAGAAATATTTTAAAGGGTATAAATAGATTTGATAAAATTCAGAAAGATCTTAAAATTTCAAGAAATCTACTTTCTAAAAGACTGAAAGAAATGGAAGCAGATGGTTTATTGAAAAAAGTTACAATTAATGGAAACAAAAGAAACGAATATCTACCAACTAAAAAATGCCAAGATTTAATAAAAATTTTCTTTTCTCTTAGTTCTTGGTCAGAAAAGTGGCTTGAATTAAACAACATACCAAAGTTGAGAGCAAAACACAAAAAAAATGGCAAATATCTTAGTTTGAAGTTTGTATCTGATGATGATGATAAGACTATAAATATTAAAGATGTACAGATGAGTTTGTCTAATTAATAAATTTTATGTCTAAACTTTAAGAGGTACAAAATTCCATCCCAAAAATTGATATTGTTATCTGTTGCAATGCTACTAACTTTAGCAGCACTTGATCAAACAATTGTAACAACTGCTCTGCCAACTATTATTTCAGAACTGGGAGAACTTAAACAAATTTCTTGGGTAGTTACATCGTATCTTTTAAGTTCAACTATCGTTTCACCACTTTATGGAAAATTAGGCGATATGTATGGAAGAAAAATAATGATGCAAATTGCAATTATTATTTTTTTAATAGGATCTTTTCTATCTGGAATATCGGTAAATATTGAGATGTTTATTGTTTCAAGAGTTATTCAGGGTATGGGAGGTGGTGGTTTATTTGTTTTAGCATTTACAGTTGTTGGTGATGTAGTACCTTCAAGATCAAGAGGAAAAATACAAGGATTATTTGCAATTGTTTTTGGTATGTCTTCAATTTTAGGACCATTAATAGGTGGTTTTTTTGTCGAAAAAGTATCATGGGGATGGATTTTCTTTATAAACATTCCAATAGGTATAACTTCATTAATAATACTCAACTTTTCATTTCCAAAAATAAATGTTCTAGAAAAAAAATCTATTGATTTTATTGGTATTTTTTTTCTAACAACTATAATCTTTCTAATCATACTATTTACTAATGATGTTACGAATTTTTTTATAGAAGAAAACTGGTTTATAGCATCTATTTTTATTATTTCATTAATAATAATTTTTATTTTTTGGGAGAAAAAAAAACAAGATCCCATTTTTCCAATTAATCTTTTTTCTGAGAGAAACTTTTTTATTTATTCATTAATAGGATTCTTTTCTGGAGGAATCTTATTTTCTCTATTAATTTTTATACCTTTTTATTTTCAAATTCTAAAAAATTCTAGTCCCACAGAGTCGGGTATTTATTTAATTCCATTTACTATTGGCATAATTTCAGGCGCATGGACTAGCGGTTTAATTATCACTAAATATGGGAAATACAAATTTTTACCAATAATTGGTTCGATAATAATGATAATAGGCTTGATAGGACTAATAATAATAACACATAAAAACTCAATAAATATAATTTCTTTTTTTCTTTTTATAATTGGAATAGGTTTAGGACCCCAGTTATCTGTGATAACTACTATCATTCAAAATGGAGCACCAATCAACCAAATGGGAGTATCAACCTCAACCCTTATCTTGATGAGGCAAATTGGAGGTAACGTTTTCATTGCAATTTTTTCTTTAATTTTTATACAAAAAATTAAATTTGAATATTCATTAAATAAATTAATAGATGAAAAAAAAATAAATATATTTAATTTAGACAGATACAAAATAATGAATTTAAGTGTAAGTGATAAATTATTAATCTCACAAATTTTAGATTCAGGTTTTGAGATGGTATTCATATCGCTTTTAATAATAAGTTTATTTATTTTTTGGTTATCTTTTTTTGGAGTTGAGAAAGAATTAAGTAAGATTTCACATAATCAAAAAAGATAGAACAAAATAAAAAGTTAACCCAGCGATTACTGATAAAAAGGCACCATACCTTATAGTGAGTATTGTTAATATACATGTCCAAAACTCTAAAGAGTAAATGGGGTTAGAAATTTTATTTTCAGAAAGAAATATTAATGGTGCGCAAATAGATGATAAAACTGCAATTGGAATTAAAGAGAAAAATTTCTTTGTTATGTCATTTAGAAAAATTTTTTCAGAATACATCACACTCAACAAACGTATCGAAAAAGTAATGATAGTCATTCCCAAAATTAAAATAAAAATCATCTTAATCACTCTTAATTTTTTTAAAAAAATAATCAATCGAAATAGAAATAAATATTCCTAACAATGGCGAAAAAAATAGTCCTAATTGAAAGGGCAGTTCTATTAACAAAATTGAAAAGAAGACTGAAATAATAAAACAGTTTATGGCTAGTTTTCCCTTGATTAGAGGCCAAAGAATAACTAAAAATGCAGGGACCATTAAAAAGGAAATATTAAAACTATAATAATTTTCAAAACTTTTCCCAAAAAAAATACCAACAAACGTCCAAAATTGCCAGTTTATATACATTGAAATGGCTGCTCCCAAATAATAATTAATATTTACTGAGTCATATTTACTGATTATTGAATAAGATTCATCAGTTAAAAAAAAAGACAAAAAAAACTTTTCTTTTTTCGTACATTTTATTTTTCTTCCAAAAGATAATCCATAAAGTAAATGGCGAATATTTATAAAAAAAGTAGCAAAAAGAATTGTTATAATTAATGAATTATTAGAAAGCAGATTCAAAGCAACCAATTGAGATGATCCTGCAAAAACAAACAATGACATTGATTGTGATGAAAAAAAAGTTAACTGATTTTGAACGCATAATGCACCAAAAATTACACCAAAAGGTGCTGTTCCCACTAAAAGTGGTATAATGTCTTTAAAGCCTAAAAAAAACCTTTGGGGAGATTTTATAAACATGTTCAAAATTTTCTTTGGTTTGAGTCACTTTGTTAGAATTAAAAAAAAATTTAAAACATAAATATATTGTCAATTTTTTTTGTTATCCTATTTTAATAAACAATAATAATCAAATATGGAAATAAAATTGTCTTTTCGAATAAAAAATATATCAAAATCATTTTTAACAAAAGAGGCAAGAATTGACGTACTAAAATCTGTATATTTAGAAATTCCTCCGGGAGATACTATTTCTATAATGGGTGATAGTGGATGTGGAAAGAGCACTCTACTACATACTATTGCAGGGTTAGAACAACCTAATTCTGGAGAAGTATTTATTAATGATATCGATATTTGGAAAATAAAAGAAAAAGAACGACTAAAAATTAGAAGAGAAAATATTGGAATTATTTTTCAACAATTTAATCTCATTCCTACACTTAACGTTGAAAGTAATATTTATTTTCATTCCAAAATTATTAAAAAGTTTGATAAAACCTTTTGTTCAAAACTTATTGAAAAGCTTGGACTAAAAGACATTTTAAAAAGATACCCTGAACAAATTTCTGGAGGTCAACAGCAAAGAGTTGCTATTGCAAGATCAATTGCAGCTAAACCATTACTTTTAATTGCTGATGAACCTACAGGAAATTTAGATGAAGATAATACCAAGAAAGTTCTTGAAGAGGTTGACTCATTAATAAAGGGTATTAAAACTACCTTCATAATTGCTACTCACTCAGAATTTATTTCAAAAAAATATAATAGAAGATTTATTCTTGAATCTGGTTCTCTCAAAAGGATTTAAAATGTTTATTTATTCCTTCCAAAGTTTATGTAATCATTGGATTAAAAATCCTCTTCAACTTATTTTATTATTAATTGGCCTATCCACTGGGACAGCATTATGGTCTGGCGTTCAAGCACTCAATTATGTGGCTAAAAAATCTTATGATGAAGCAACTAATATAATTTCAAATAATAAAGATAAATCGATTATATCTGAAGAAAGTATGTTCATTAGAGAAGAACTATTTTCAACATTTAGAAAAAAAGGAATACCAGTCAGACCAATTTTAGAAGGAAAAAGTTCCGATAATATACAGATAATAGGGTTTGATCCAATTAGTGCAATTGAAAAAAGATCAGCAAATTCATTTATCGAGGATATTGAATTTAATGACTTCTTTTCCTCTACTCATTCCGTTATTACCAATTCAGAAACCAAAAATAAATTGATAAATAATAAAAATATCAAAAAAATCTTTGTTTCAGAAAAAATTCCTAATAATACCATATTCGTTGATATAAGTTTTGCGCAAATTTTGCTTAAAAAAAAAGGGTATTTAAGTAAGTTTGTAATTGATAAAAGTTTTATTATTGAAGATACAATATTAAAAAAAAATAACCTTAAGATAGATAATTCTCAATCCTCATTGAGTTTAAATAGTTTAACGAAAAGCTTTCACTTAAATTTAACTGCTTTCGGCTTTTTGTCCTTTTTAGTGGGATTGTTTATAGTCAATGCAACTATTAATCTTTCTTTATCACAAAGGATTAAGACATTTAAAACTCTTAATGCAATTGGTATTAGTAAAAATTATCTTATAATGTTATTTATTAGCGAACTTATTTTGCTTTCTATTATAGGATCATTTTTAGGAATGATTGCAGGTCATTATTTTGCAACTTTGTTGCTTCCAGATATATCTTCTACAATTTCTGGTTTGTTTGGTACGAAAATCAATGATCAAATTAGAGTTCCTATATCTTGGTGGCTTATAGGAATAGGTTTACCTATTTTAGGAACAATAATAGTAAGCTTAACTTCTTTAATTGAAATAAAGAATATAAAATTAACTAAATATAATTATTCACTTGACTGGGCAAGTATTGCTAAAAAGAAAATGAAAATAAAAATTTTTTTATCGACTTTCATTTTTTTTATAATCATTTTTCTATATTTTAATGCTAATAATTTGATACTTAGTTTTTTATTTCTTGGACTTTCGATAGTTTTATTTGCAATATTACTTCCAATATTTCTTTGGTATTTTTTAACAGTTTTACAAAAAATATTTTATAAAAATTCTTTTGTAAATTGGATATTATCTGACTCAAAAAAACAAATTAATACTATTTCGATAAGTTTAATGGCTCTTCTAATTGCTTTGTCTGTAAATATTGGAGTTGGTGGTATGGTAGGTAGTTTCAGAATAACTTTCCATAGCTGGTTAGATCAAAGGTTAATTTCTGAACTTTATTTGCAAATTCAAGATGAAAATCAAAAAAAAGAAATTTTAAAATTTCTAAAAAAAGAAGCTGATGCGGTTCTACCAATTGTAAGTAATCAATATATTATATCTAATGAAGCTATTGATATTTATGGTTTTTTGCCTCATGAGACATATCAAAAAAATTGGCCATTGTTAAAAAAAGAAGATAAAGCATGGGAAAAAATTACTGATAAACAAGGAATTATGATTAATGAACAAATATTTAGAAAACTTAATCTAAAAATAAATGATAAAATTGTTTTGAAAAATAATAATATTGAAAAAGAACTAAATATTGTTGCTGTTTATACTGATTATGGAAATCCAAAAGGTCAAATGATGATTCCTTTAGATTTGTTTTTCGAACTATTTCCAAATAAAAATACTAATAGATTTGCTATAAGAATAGATAAAAAATATATACCAAAATTTGAAGAAATATTAAACAATAAGTTTAAATTACCATTACAACAGATGACAAATCAAGATGAACTCAAAAAATTATCTAAAGAAATTTTTGAAAAAACATTTAAAGTATCTAACGCTCTTTCTTCATTAACTTTGATTGTTGCGGGTATAGCATTATTTACTTCTTTAACAGCAATAAGTTTTTTTAGATTAGGAGAAATTGCTCCTATCTGGGTCATTGGAATATCATTACGGTCTTTGGCATTAACAGAGATGACAAAATCAGTTTTAATTTCAATGTTAACAAGTTTATTAGCAATACCTTTAGGATATTTAATTTGTAACATTTTAACAAACTTTATAAATGTAAATGCTTTTGGTTGGAAACTTCCAATATATATATTTCCTAAGCAATGGATTTATTTATTTTTTATTTCAATATTTATCACGCTTTTAGCTGTTTCTTTGCCATCATTTAGACTTTGGAAAGCAACCCCTTTTTCATTATTGAGGAAATTCAATGAAAGTTTTTAAAATTTTACTTTTTTTAGTATGTATTTGGATTTCAAAAACATCATTTTCTCAAGATTTTTCGAATTTGAGTTTAAAAGACTCAAGATTCAAAGAAATTGAAAAAAATCTCAATCTTAATTTTCCAGATGATCATGGTTCTCATCCAGAATATAGAATAGAGTGGTGGTATTTTACATCAAACTTAAAAGATGATGAAGGTAATGATATTGGTTTACAATGGACACTATTTAGATTTGCATCAGAACCATTTGATATCCAAAATACAAATTGGTTATCTAAAGAAATATGGATGGGTCATATTGCTGTTACGACAGAAAACAAACATTACTACCAAGAGAAAATTGCACGTGGTGGAATATCTCAATCAGGTGTTATATCAGAGCCATTTTCAGCCTGGATAGATGATTGGAAAGTTTATGGAGAAAACTGGAGAAACCTAACTTTAGAAGCAAATACAGAAAAGTTTAATTTCCAAATTAAAATAAATAGCATTAAACCGTTAGTATTGCATGGAGAAAAAGGCTTTAGTCTTAAATCCTTTGATGGAACAGCCTCTGCTTACTACAGCCAACCCTTTTTCAATGCAAAAGGTTTTGTAGAAATAGAAGGACAGAAAAAAATCGTTAATGGATCAGCATGGGCTGACAGAGAATGGTCAAGTCAATTTCTCAAAGAGGATCAAAAAGGGTGGGATTGGTTTTCTATTAATTTCGAAAATGGTGATAAACTCATGCTTTTTCAAGTAAGAAGCAATAAAAATAAAAACTTTAAATCCGGAACTTATATACTAAAAAATGGTGATGTTAATAGTTTGGAAAATAAAGAAATAATATTTGAACCAGTCAAATATACAAAGATAAATAAAAAAGAAATACCTACTACTTGGAAAATTTTTTCAAAAGATTTAGAGTTGGACATAGAAGTAGAGGCTTTGAACAAAAACTCATATTTAAATACTATATTTCCTTATTGGGAAGGACCAATTAAAATTAAAGGTAATAAAAATGGAAATGGATACCTTGAAATGACAGGATATTAGACGTTATATAAGATTTTATTAACGATTTTCTAATACATTATCGATTTTATTTAATGCAACTTTTTCCTCAGTTCCGTCCACGATTGCCACCTCCCTGGACAATCTTTCAAGAGCAGCTTCATAAAGCTGTCTTTCTGAATATGATTGCTCTCTTTGCTCATCATTTCTATGCAAATCTCTTACAACTTCCGAAATTGAAATTAAGTCCCCAGAATTAATCTTCTGATCATATTCTTGCGCGCGCCTGGACCACATAGCTCTTTTTATTCTAGCTTTTCCTTTTAAAGTCTCCATAGCTTTCTGTATTTCATCTGGAGAGGAAATAGATCTAAGTCCAGTAGAACTGGCTTTATTAGTCGGAATACGAAGTGTCATTTTATCTTTTTCAAAAGAAATAACAAACATTTCCATTTCTTGCCCTGCAATATTATCAGTTTCTATAGATTTAATTTTTCCTACTCCGTGGGTAGGATAAACAATGTAATCTTCAGCATTGAATTCATTCATTTTTATCTCACTATATAAAAATTAAAGTCTTTAACTATCATATTCAACTACTAATCATAATATTTGAGATATAACAACCCAAATACTTTCAATTGATTAATTAATCACCCTCACCTGGGTTTTCAGAAAAGTATTTATTAAGTTTATCATCTTCTCCGTTTTTTTCTTCCGCATCTGGTAATGGATCTTTCCTTATGGTAATATTAGGCCAAATACCAGAATATTTTCGATTAAATTCAACCCACTCATCTGCACCATTGTCAGTGTCTGGTTGAATTGCATCTGCTGGACATTCAGGCTCACAAACACCACAATCTATACATTCATCAGGATGTATTACTAATGTATTTTCACCTTCATAAAAGCAATCTACAGGACAAACCTCAACACAATCAGTGTATTTACATCCTATACATTTATCATTGACTATGTAAGTCACTCCTAATTAACCTCTTTAAAAATTTTAATAATTAGTTTTTTTTTTCCCTAATTCTAAAGATAAATCATGGTATGTTTCAAAAGCTAAATCAAAACTTACTCTTCGACAAGGAATAATCAAAACTTTTACCATCTTAAATGCCTTATGATATCTGAAATATAAAATGTCATTAACTTTAACAATAGTAGATGGTTTAAAAAAATCTACACCATTTATATTTATGCCTTGTTCACGTATAAATGAAGCCGTAAGGCTTCTAGTTTTAAAAAATCTAGTATGCCAAAGCCATTTATCAATTCTAATTTTTAAATTATTTTTCAATTATTTATTTCTTTTTAAAACCATTAAAGCAGAAAAAGGATTATCAGGATCAATATTCTTTTCTCTAATTTTAGAATCTCTAATTTTTTTTTGATTTTTATAATCTTTTTTAGTTTTCTTAAGTAAATTATTTTTTTGTTTAAATTTCTTAAATCTAAATAAATAATCATCATACAATATTTTATTTTTCTTTTCTTCTTCTAAATAAGATCCTTTTACTTTTTGAAAACTTTTTTCATTATCTATTTTATCATCTATTTCATTTTTGCTTTTGGTAATTTTATTTGTTATTTTAACATAACCTAAATAAACCATCAATTCTGAAAAGTCTTCAAAATTTAATCCAGTTATTGATAACATATCTGAATTAACATGAAATCCCTTAAAAATATTCTCGTTTCTTAACAAATCTGCTAACCTTTCAAGCATGTCGATTCTAATTGCTAAGTGTCCAAACAATCTAAAACCAGAATTAATGTAGTAACATTTTTCAATATTTTCTATAGCTTTAATTGTAACTAATCCGGGAGAAGGAGCATCAAAAAAAATTTGTTTTGAAGAAAAAACAGATGTAAGGACTAATCGTAACTTTGTTGGATTTGGTTTAAGCATTAAAAACTGATAAATAGTATATTGACCGAATCTAACTCCATGTTTTCTAAGAGAGCTTCTAGAACTTTGATCTAAACTCTTAATATCGTTTATTATATTTTCTCTTGGAATTATTCCCAAGTTTTCAAAAATTTGATAACCCACCCCTTTTGCTAATCCAGAAACTTTTTCGTCATCTTTCATTTTAAATAATGGTTCAAAATTTTTTAAAATTAATCTATCTAAAAATAAATTAATTCTTTTTGAAATTTTTTTAAAAACTTCTTGCCCTGCTTCTAAATCAGCTAAAACTTTTAACTTTGGTTTTAAAACATGTTCACCTTTAACTAAATAAGCCACATTATGATTTTGCCATTTTATTTTGCCATCATTTGTCAGAAAAAATTCACTATCAAATGAGTTATAGAGCTTTTCAGATTTTGAAAAATACTTTGAACCTAAAACTACATTTGCAGTTGCTTTGAGTGTTTTAGATGCTTCAAATGAAGATGACTTCTCTTGTTGAAAAACAAAACCCTCTAATCTACCAATTAACTGCCCTTCAACAAAAACCTCATTTTTATCATTTATTTCTGCCACAAGGTTCTCCCTTTGCTTTAAACTTCTTGATAAAACAGACGTTTTGATATCAACAAAGTTTTGAATTAACTTTTGATGTAAAACATCTGAAAGCTTATCTTCTAATTCTCGTGTAATACTTTGCCAAAAATCTTGGTCTTTTATCCAACCCTTTTTATTTGAAATATATGTTAGTGTACGAACATAAGAAATTCTCTTCGATAAAGTATCTATATCACCATCTACTTTGTCAATTTGTTTCATTTGTTGATGCAGCCAATTGTTAGGAATTGTAGCCTCTTCAATGAGAAAATTAAATATATTAAAAATTAGTTTTGAATGTTCAAAGTAAGATAATTTTCTAAAATCTGGTATTTTGCATACTTCCCACAATAAAAAAATCTCTTCTTCTTTAAGTGTAAAATAATCCAACATTTTATGGTCAATAAGACTCTTTAACGTCTTTAAATCTTCGGTTTCATGACTTTTTATTAAGAAAGGTTTTTTAGGTTGAGACTCTAAGCTTTTGATAAGATTTTTCAAAGTTGAAAAATCTAAAAAATTGTTTCTCCATTGTATATATTTAATTTCTGAAAAATTTCCATTTTCTATACGTGATGATAAATCTAAACTTAAATCATCTACATCACCAGTCACTCCAAAAGTTCCATCTGATACATATCTTCCGGCTCTACCAGCTATTTGTCCCATTTCACTTGGAAAAAGTAATCTCTCTTTCTCACCATCAAATTTTGTAATTTTTGAAAAAGCAACATGTTTTATATCTAAATTTAAACCCATACCTATTGCATCAGTTGCTACCAGATAATCAACTTCTCTATTTTGATAAAGTTCAACCTGAGCATTTCTTGTTCTTGGTGAAAGAGCTCCCATGACTACTGCTGCTCCACCTTTTTTTCTTCTAATTATTTCAGCTATTGCATAGACTTGTTCTATTGAAAAAGTTACAACTGCTGATCTTTCAGGAATTTTAGAAATTTTCTTTTTCCCAGAATATATTAGTTTTGAAAATCTATTTCTTTTGATAATTTGAACATTTGGAACAACTTGAAGAATTATATTTTTAATAGTTTCAGAACCAATAAAAATTGTTTCTAGATTTCCTCTGGCATACAAAAGTTTTTCAGTAAAAATATGCCCCCTTTCACTATCAATACATAATTGTATTTCGTCAACTGCCAGAAAATCTGCCTGTATCTTAGTTGGCATTGCTTCAACAGTACAAACCCAAAATTTTGGATTTTTAGGAATAATTCGTTCTTCTCCTGTAAGCAGAGCGACAAAATCTTTACCAACTCTTGTAACAATTTTTTCATATATTTCTCTCGCTAAAAGCCTTAAAGGAAATCCAATTATACCTGATTGATATGCAAGCATTCTATCTACGGCATAAAATGTCTTACCGGTATTTGTTGTACCTAAAACAGCTCTAACAATTTTTTGATTTTCAATTGACATGTTGATAGATAAGATATTTGGGAAATTTACAAATTAAAATGCTTTTCAAAATGATAAAATACTTGAATTAAAAAAGATTTACTGCATGATTATCGTATAATTAAGAACAGGTGTAATGCAATGGATAATTTTTTAGAAGACGCAATTAAATCAATAGAAGACAAAATAAAAGGAAGTGATGTTGATGGTTCGATTAAATTTAAAATAGAAGATCTTGGTTCAATAGTCATATCGGAAGGTATAGTATCTGAGTCGGATATTGAAACAGATTGCACTTTAATATCAGACGCAGAGACATTTCAAGGTATGTTTAATGGAGAAATTGAACCAACTTCCGCTTTTATGTCCGGAAAACTTAAAATTGAAGGCTCTATGGGTACGGCTATGAAATTTAATTCAATTTTTTCAGATTAATTAAAGTAATTAATAGATGATTAATGGTGAAGAAGAAAAATATAAATTCTTATACACAACTACTTCTGATAAAAAGAAAATAAGATTTTGCTTTTGGCCTAAAAATAAAAAAGGAATTATTATTTTTTTAAATGGTAGAAATGAATATATTGAAAAATATCATGAAACGTATTTAAAGTTCCAGAAAAGAGATTATGCCGTTGTTTCTCTTGACTGGAGAGGACAAGGTCGAAGTGAAAAAGAGGAAAATGTTATAAACTTTGGTCATGTAGATAATTTCTTAAATTACCAGAAAGATTTAGAAAGCGTTTTAAATAAAATAGAAATAAAAAAAATTAAAGGAAAAAAAATTCTAGTTTGTCATTCGACTGGATGCTTGATAGGCCTAAGATTTCTAAACAATAATAAGTTCAAAATTGATCAAGCAATATTTCTTGCTCCATTATGGGGAGGAAACTTTTATCAAAAAATCATATCAATAATTTGTATTTTTTTTAATAATATTGGAATAAAAAAAAAGAGCTTAAACTTTAACAAAAAACCGTATATTTTAAATACAAATTTAAAAAGAAATTGTTTAACTTCAAATCCAGTTACTTTTAAAAAACTACAAGAACAAATAAAAAAAAGCCCAGAATTTAATATAGGTCCTCCAACAATTTCCTGGATTGCAGGCGCAGCATCTGAAATTAAAAAACTCACATTTAATATTAATTTAATGAATCCTTATTTAATTTTTTTTGGTGAGAAAGACATTATCATTTCAAAAAAAGATATTGAAAGAAAAATAAAAAATAAAAATAATATTTATGTAATTAAAAAAGCAAAACACGAATTGTTAATTGAAAAAGATGAAATTGTTAAATATTTATGGACTAAAATTGATGAATTCATTTAGTCCTAATTATCATTTAAAATTTCAAGTAATTTTTTGTGTAGTGTTTTGTTTGAACTAGCTAAAACACTACCCCCTTCATAAGCATTATTTCCTTTCCAATCAGTCAATATTCCACCAGCGCCTTCAATCACAGCATGAGGTGCTTGAATGTCATATTTTTTTAAATTTGACTCTATTATTATATCAATTTTACCATGAGCTAGAAGAGCATATGCATAACAATCTAAACCATATCTTACAAACTTAACATTATCTTTTACCTTTTTAAAAAGTTTTCTTTCATAGGAACTTTCAAATTCTGGGAATGTAGTACTTAAAATAGCTTTTTTTACATCCTTTACATTACTTGTTTTTAATTTTTTTGAAATTTTATTTATTTTCAATTCAGAAAAATTAGATTTCCCAGAATATATTTCTTTTGTAAATGGTTGGTAAATTACACCGATTAAAGGAGAATTTCCTCGATTTAATGCTACTAATACCCCCCAAACTGGAATACCAGCAATGAAGGCTTTTGTTCCATCGATAGGATCTAATACCCATTGATAATCACTTTTTCCTATCTTTTCTTGAAACTCTTCTCCTAAAATAGAGTCATTTGGTCTTTCTTTCTCAATAATTTCTCTCATGATTTTTTCTGATTCAAAATCAGCTTTAGTTGCAGGGTTAAAAGACAAATTCCCTTTATTTATTATTTTAAAATTTTCATTTCTAAAATATTGCAAAGCTTTTTCACCACCCGAAATTGCTACATGTTTTGCAAGCTCATAGATATCTGTAATTTCACCCAAAGTATTTCTTTCATATTAATTAAGTATTAACCTTTTGTCTTTTCCTATCAATTGAGTTAAGGAATTTCTTTCTTAATCTTATGTTTGAAGGAGTAACTTCTACAAGCTCATCATTATTTATATAAGAAATAGCGTGTTCCAATGTCAGCTTTAAAGGGGTTGTTAACCTAATAGCTTCATCAGTACCTGATGCTCTTACATTAGTTAGTTTTTTTCCTTTAAGAGGATTAACCTCTAAATCATTTTCTTTATTATGCTCTCCAATAATCATACCATTATAAACTGGCTCTCCAGATCCAATGAAAAACTTTCCTCTTTCCTCTAAATTAAAAATTGCATATCCAACAGATATTCCATTTTCCATTGATATCAGGGCACCTTTTCTTCTTTGAAAAATACTTCCAATGCATGGCTTCCAACTATAAAAAAATCTATTTATTATCCCAGAACCTTTAGTATCAGTTAAAAATTCATTGTAATATCCTATTAAACCTCTAGAGGGAATAATTGAAACAATTCTTGATCTATTATTCTTGAATTTTTTAATCTCTAAAATTTCTCCCTTTCTTTGATTAAGTTTTTCAATGACTACCCCAGAATAGATTTCATCAACATCAATAGTTACTTCTTCAAAAGGCTCATGCTCAATTTCATCAATTAATTTTTTTATCACTTTTGGTCTCGAAATTGACAGTTCAAAGCCTTCTCTTCTCATGTTTTCTATCAATATTGATAATTGTAATTCTCCTCTGCCTGAAACTTCAAAAAAATCATTTTTTTCATCAATTTTCAATTTTATTGCTATATTTCCTTCTACTTCCTTTAAAAGTCTTTCTCTAATAACTCTACTCTGAACTTTATTACCATCTTTACCAGAAAGAGGGCTATCATTGACAGAAATTCCAATTGTTATAGTTGGCGGGTCTATAGGAAGAGTTTTAATGGGTTCATTCAATTCAGGGTTTAACAAAGTATTAGAAACTGTAGCTTTGTTCGTTCCAGCTATAGAAACAATATCTCCTGCTAATGCTTCTGATACCTCTTTTTGCTTAAGTCCATCAAATACAAAAACCCTTACAACTTTAAAATTATCAATAACCTTTCCTTCTATGTCCATTGCCTTTAAAATTGTACCATTTTTAATTTTTCCACTCTCTATTCTTCCAGTAACTATTCTTCCTAAAAACTTATCTGATTTTATTGTAGTAATTAAAAGTTTAAATTTTTCTTCTATTTTTTTCTTTTGTTTAGGTTCAGCTACTTTTTCAGCTATCAAATTTAAAAGAGAATCAAGATTACTTTTTTTTGAAGATAGATCATCTGTGGCCCATCCATCCCTGCCTGAAGCATAAAGTATAGGAAAATCAAGCTGTTGATCATTAGCTTCCAAACTAACAAATAAATCAAAAACTTCATTAAGGACTCTATCTGGTTCAGTATTTGGCTTATCTATTTTATTTAAAACTACAATTGGACAAATACCTAATTCTAATGCTTTTGAAGTTACAAATTTTGTTTGCGGCATTGGTCCTTCCGAGGCATCTACAAGTAAAACTACACCATCTACCATTGAAAGAATTCTTTCAACTTCGCCTCCAAAGTCAGCATGTCCCGGAGTATCAACGATATTATATTTAATTCCATCTTTATTAATAGATGTTACCTTTGCAAGTATTGTAATTCCTCTTTCTTTTTCCAATGCATCGCTATCCATCACTCTTTCTTCTATTTTTTCATTTTCTCTAAATAGACCTGATTGTTTTAGAAGTTGATCAATCAAAGTTGTTTTTCCGTGATCAACATGGGCAATAATTGCAATATTTCTTAATGTCATGGCGAATCTCTAAACATAAAATTTATTATTTACTTTACTTATATGATATAATCAAAATAAAAATTAATAATAAAAGAGATTATAAATTATGAAAAAAATGTTACTCCATGAATTAAATTCAAAATTAATATTAGAAGATGCACCAATACCTATTTGTGAAAGCACAAAAGTTTTAATTAAAGTTTGCTATACAGGAATTAATTTCGCTGATACTTTATTAATACAAGGTAAATATCAAGAAAAACAAACATTACCATTTTCACCTGGTATGGAAATGAGTGGTATAGTAGTTAAAATTGGTGAAAACGTTAAAGGTTTTAAAATAAATCAAAGAGTAATAGCTTTTTCCAGTTCTGGAGGTCTATCTGAATATATTTCTATAGAACCTAATAGAGTAATTTCTATTCCAGATGAAATGAATTTAAAAGAAGCGGCTTGTTTTGTAATTGCTTATGCGACAAGTTATCTAGGTCTAAATTACAGAGCTAAATTAAAAAAAGGAGAAACTCTTTTGATTTCCGGCGCTGGTGGAGGTGTAGGAAATTCTGCAGTCCAAATTGGAAAAATAATGAAGGCTAATGTGATAGCTGTTACTAATGGAAAAGAAAAAAGTAATTTGGCAAAAAAATCAGGCGCAGATTTAGTTATAGATATTTCAAAAAAACCATTAAAGGAATTTTTTCCAGATTTACAAAAATTTGATGTCATATACGATACTGTAGGTGGCAGTTTTTTAAGAGAATCAATTTCTTTTGTTAATACAGAGGCAAGAGTTTTACCAATTGGTTTTGCAAGTGGAGAAATTCCCTTGATACCAGCAAACATTTTTATGGTTAAGAATATTGACTTAATTGGATTTTATTGGGCTAAATATATAAATTACAAACCTGAAATTTTAAAAAAAAGTATATTTGAACTTTTTTATTTTTTTAAAAAAGGATTGCTTAAGCCTTCAATTTCAAAAATATTTGATTTGGAGGAGTCTAATGAGGCAATAAATCTTGTAAAAAAAAGGAAATCTTTAGGTAAAGTTCTAGTAAAAATAGAATAAAATTCATAAACTTTCTATAAATTTAAAAAAAGTTTCTTTAAAGTCA
>MDTG01321593.1_pt1 | contig 19516 bp, 24 predicted proteins | sample 811421 | NCBI WGS metagenome assembly MDTG01 (sample SAMN05326645, study PRJNA326480) | marine metagenome | isolation source: seawater | place: Pacific Ocean: South East | collected 2011
GCAGGGCAAGATCGCCGACATGTACACGGCGATGAACTCGGCCCGCGCCTATGTCTACGAGGTGGCCAAGGCCTGCGACCGCGGCGATGTCACGCGCCAGGACGCGGCGGCCTGCTGTCTCTACGCGTCGGAGCAGGCGATGGTGCAGGCGCATCAGGCGGTGCAGGCGATGGGCGGCGCGGGATTTCTTGCCGATGCACCGGTCGCGCGGCTCTTCCGCGATGCCAAGCTCATGGAGATCGGGGCCGGCACCTCGGAGATCCGCCGGATGCTCGTCGGGCGCGAGCTCATGGCGGCGATGGACTGAGCGATGCAGCTCGTCGGGCCATGCGCGCAGCCGGTTGTTGCTGCGCCAGACGCAAAAAGGGGGCACGCGACGGTGCCCCCCGACACGATCCGCTTTGCGGGCGGTTCAGAACTTCAGGATGTAGGACACGCCGAACACCCAGGGGTCGACCTCGACCGTGCCGATGTCCGAGCCGTTGAGGTCGACGTCGAGGTCGATGTCCATGTAGCGCGCATCGACCCGCAGGGCGCTGCGCTCGTTCAGGGCGTAGTCGACGCCGAGATGGCCGGCGAGCCCCCAGCTGTCCTTGACGTCGAGACCCGAGATCTGCTGGTCTTCGAGGTCGAGAACGGTGGTATAGTTCACCCCGATGCCGGCAAAGGGCGTCCAGGCGGTGCCGGTGGGCACGTGGTAGTTCAGCGTCACGGTGGGCGGCAGGTGCTTCACCTTGACCACGTCGCCGCCGTTCAGCGCGACCTGGTGGGTGAAGGGGGTCGCGGCCAGCACCTCGATACCGAAGTTGTCGGCGAAGAAATACTCGAAGGTCAGCGACAGCTGGGTATCGTTGTCGACATCGACATCGAACGCGCCGCTCGCGAGCGAGCCGTTGTCATCGGCGGGATTGACCGTCGCAATGCCGAAACCGAGGGTCATGTCTCCCTTCGACTGGGCCATGGCGCCGGTCGCGGTGAGGGCCACGAGGGCCACTGCGGAGAGGAGTGTCGTCTTGTTCATCTTGTTCCCTTTCCAGGTCGCGCGTGCCGCCATTTGGCGCGTCTGCCCCGGGTGCGGGTTGATCTGAATCAAGCCGTGGTTTCAGGCGGTTGTGGTGTTGCAGATGGATCATATGCGTAGTCCTGTGCGCATCTTTGAGCGACCCCGGGCCGGGGCGTGACCGGGCGTGTCGCGATGGTTCTGCCGCTCGTGGCGCTTGCGGCCCTGCTGGCGGTTCTGGCCCTGCGTAACGGCCGGGAGGCAGCGGAGCTGACGGAGACGGACGTGATCGCGCTCTATGCCGAGCGCTACGCCGACGAGGGCGGTGCGCGCGGCGATTGCGTCGGGCGGCCGGGCGAGGGGGCGGTCTGGGTCGTGGTGACCTGCGACGGTGCGCCCGGGCGCATACGCTACGAGGCAGACCGGCTCGGAGGGCTGGTCGCCCGCAAGGAGGAGAGAGGGCCCGAGACATGATGCTCGACATGACACCAACGGCGGCGCGGCGGATGCTGCGCGATGGCCGCGATCACGCGGCGCTGCGGGACGGGTTCCGCTGGCCGGTGCCCGCGCGGCTGAACATGGCGGAGCAGGCCTGCGACGCCTGGGCGGCTGAGTACCCCGACCGGCCCGCCATCCTGGACATGCGCAGCGGCACGCTCGAGGTGGTGACCTACGGCGCGCTGCAGGCGCTGTCGCGGCGGGTCGAGGCATGGCTGCGCGCGCAGGGCGTGACCCGGGGCGACAGGGTGGGCGTGCTGCTGTCGCAGTCGCCGCTCTGCGCGGCGTCGCATGTGGCGGCGTGGCGGATGGGCGCGATTTCGGTGCCGCTGTTCAAGCTCTTCAAGCACGACGCGCTGGCCTCGCGGCTCGGCGACAGCGGCGCGCGGGTGGTGGTGACCGACGCGGAGGGCGTCGAGATGCTTGCGCCCTTCGGGCTCGAGACCGTGACCGAGGCGGGGCTGCCCGCCGATGGGGCGGTCGAGGCCGCCGCCGACACCGGCCCCGAGGACCCTGCGGTGATCATCTACACCAGCGGAACGACCGGCACCCCCAAGGGCGCGCTGCACGGACACCGGGTGCTGACCGGCCACCTCCCGGGGGTCGAGATGAGCCACGACCTGCTCGGGCAGGAGGGCGACGTGCTCTGGACTCCGGCGGACTGGGCCTGGATCGGCGGCCTTTTCGACGTGCTGATGCCGGGGCTTGCGCTCGGCGTGCCGGTGGTGGCGGCGCGGATGCCGCGTTTCGATGTCGACAACTGCCTGAAGATCTGCCGGGATGCCTCTGTCCGAAATGTCTTTTTCCCGCCTACGGCGCTGCGGATGCTGAAGGCCGAGGGCGCCGGGCTGCCGGGGCTGCGCTCGGTCGCCTCGGGCGGCGAGCCGCTGGGCGCCGAGATGCTCGCCTGGGGCCGAGAAGCCTTTGGCGTCGAGATCAACGAGTTCTACGGCCAGACCGAGTGCAACATGGTCGCGAGCTCCTGCGCGGCGCTTTTCCCGGCGCGTCCTGGCTGTATCGGGAAACCCGCGCCGGGTTTCGAGGTCGCGGTGATCGACGCCGAGGGCCGCGAGACCGACGGAGAGGGCGACGTGGCGGTGCGCCGGGGCGCGGGCTCGATGCTGCTGGAATACTGGCAGCGCCCGGATGAGACCGCGGCGAAGTTCCGGGGCGACTGGCTGGTCACCGGCGACCGCGGCACCTGGGAGGACGGCTACCTGCGCTTCGTGGGTCGCGAGGATGACGTCATCACCTCGGCCGGCTACCGCATCGGCCCCGCCGAGATCGAGGACTGTCTGCTCACCCACCCGGGTGTCGCGACGGTGGGCGTGGTCGGCAAGCCCGACCCGCTGCGCACCGAGATCGTCAAGGCCTACGTGGTCCGCAAGACGGGCAGCGCAGCCTCTGCCGAGGAGCTTCAGAAATGGGTCAAGGAAAGGCTCGCAGGATATTCGTATCCAAGGGAAATCGCCTTCGTGGAGGCGCTGCCGATGACGGTGACCGGCAAGGTGATCCGCAAGGAGCTGAAGGCCCGCGCGGCGGCGGAATGCGAGGTCGCGACATGAGGGCCACCCCGACGGGCGCGGCGCCGCTGCCGCGCCCCCACAAGCAATCGAATACGACCGGGCGACCGGTGCGACCGGAGGTCATGCGATGAAGCTGCAGTCCCAGATCATTCCCGGCTCGGAGGATTTCGAGGCCAACCGCAGGGCGCACCAGGACGCGCTGAAGGTGGTGCGCGAAGCCGCCGAGGCCGCCGCCGCCGGTGGCGGTGCCAAGTCCCGCGACCGGCACCTGTCGCGGGGCAAGATGCTCCCGCGCGAACGGGTGGCGAACCTGCTCGATCCGGGCTCGCCGTTTCTCGAGATCGGCGCCACGGCAGCGCACGGCATGTATGACGGCGCCGCCCCCGCGGCGGGGGTCATCGCCGGCATCGGCCGGGTGCAGGGGCGCGAGGTCATGGTGGTGTGCAACGATGCCACCGTGAAGGGCGGCACCTACTACCCGATGAGCGTCAAGAAGCACCTGCGCGCGCAGGAGATCGCCGAGGAGAACGGCCTGCCCTGCGTCTACCTCGTGGACAGTGGCGGCGCCAACCTGCCCAACCAGGACGAGGTCTTTCCCGACCGCGACCACTTCGGCCGGATCTTCTACAACCAGGCGCGCATGAGCGCCAAGGGGATCGCCCAGATCGCCGTGGTGATGGGGTCGTGCACGGCGGGCGGCGCCTACGTGCCGGCGATGTCGGACGTGACCATCATCGTGAAGGAGCAGGGCACGATCTTCCTTGCCGGACCGCCGCTGGTGAAGGCGGCCACGGGCGAGGTGGTGAGCGCCGAGGATCTCGGCGGCGGCGACGTGCACACGCGGCTGTCTGGGGTGGCCGATTACCTTGCCGAGGACGACGCGCACGCGCTGGCGCTGGCGCGCCGCGCGGTGGGCTCGCTTGGACCGCTGGGCGGCAAGGCCTCGGGGCGCGAGACGCCCGAGGCGCCGGCCTACGACCCTGACGAGCTCTTCGGCGTGGTGCCTGCCGACCTGCGCACGCCCTATGACATTCGCGAGGTGATCGCGCGCGTGGTCGACGGCTCGCGTTTCGACGAGTTCAAGCCGCGCTACGGCGAGACGCTGGTCACCGGCTTTGCCCATGTCGACGGCTGGCCCGTGGGGATCGTCGCCAACAACGGCGTGCTGTTCTCGGAGGCCGCGCAGAAGGGCGCGCATTTCGTCGAGCTGTGCTCGCAGCGCAAGATCCCGCTGGTGTTCCTGCAGAATATCACCGGCTTCATGGTCGGCCGCAAGTACGAGAACGAGGGCATTGCCCGGCACGGCGCCAAGATGGTGACGGCGGTGGCGACGACCTCGGTGCCGAAGATCACCATGCTGGTCGGCGGCTCCTTCGGGGCCGGCAACTACGGCATGGCGGGGCGGGCCTACCAGCCGCGCTTCCTCTGGACCTGGCCGAACAGCCGGATCTCGGTCATGGGCGGCGAGCAGGCGGCGGGTGTGCTCGCGACCGTGAAGCGCGACGCCATCGAGCGGGGGGGCGACAGCTGGACCGAGGAAGAGGAGGCGGCCTTCAAGCGGCCGACCATCGAGATGTTCGAACGCCAGTCGCATCCGCTCTACGCCTCGGCGCGCCTCTGGGACGATGGCATCGTCGATCCGCGCAAGACCCGCGAGGTGCTGGCGCTGTCGCTGTCGGCGGCGCTGAACGCGCCTATCGAGGAGACCCGCTTTGGCGTGTTCCGGATGTGATCATGGCGTCGAGGCGGGGCGATGACCGCGGCGCTGCAGGCGGCGCTGGCCCGCTGGCCGGGGGCGCAGAGCTACCGGCCCGGGGATTCGGCCGAGCTCAACGCGGAGATCCTTGCGCTGATGCGGTCGGGGCGGAAGCGGGCGAGCTGCGAGGCCTGGGCGGTGTTCGACGAGGGCCAAGAGGCGCTGCCCGTGGTGGGGTGCGTGGACATCGTGCTCGACTGGGGCGGTGCGCCTGCGCTGGCGACGCGGACGCTCGAGGTGCTGCGGGTGCCGTTTGCGGAGATGACCAAGGAGATGGCGGCGGAGCAGGGCGAGTTCACCGATCTCGCCCACTGGCGGCGCGGCTACGAGGCGTATCTCACCCGCTCGGGGCGGTTCGCGCCGGACGTGGCGATGATGCTGGAGCGCTTCGAGGTGGTGGAGGATCTGGCGCGATGACGGATGTTGCATGGGGGCTGCTGCCCCCCGCGCGCCAGGGCGCGCTCGCCCCGGAGTTTTCCGGGCAAGATGAAGAGACTGGGACCGAGGAGGTCGGAGATGTTTGACACGGTGCTGATTGCCAACCGGGGCGAGATCGCCTGCCGGGTGACGGAGACGGCGCGGGCCATGGGACTGCGCTGCATCGCGGTCCATTCCGAGGCCGACGCGGGGGCGAAACATGTGGCGATGGCTGACGAGGCGGTCTGCATCGGGGGCGCGGCGCCCTCCGAGAGCTACCTGCGCGGCGACCGCATCATCGAGGCCGCGCTTGAGACCGGCGCAGGGGCGATCCACCCGGGCTACGGCTTCCTGTCGGAGAACCCCGATTTCGTCGAGGCGGTTGAGGCGGCGGGGCTGGTCTTCGTCGGTCCGCCGGCCTCCGCGATCCGGGCGATGGGGCTGAAGGACGCGGCCAAGCGGCTGATGGCGGAGGCCGGCGTTCCCGTGGTGCCGGGCTACCACGGCGACCGGCAGGAACCGGCGTTCCTTGCCGGCGAGGCCGAGGCCATCGGCTACCCGGTGCTGATCAAGGCGGTCGCCGGCGGCGGCGGCAAGGGGATGCGGCTGGTCGAGCGGCCGGAGGATTTCGCCGAGGCGCTGAAGAGCGCGCAGTCGGAGGCGCGCGGCGCCTTCGGCAACCCCGCAGTGCTCATCGAGAAATTCGTGCAGAAGCCGCGCCACATCGAGGTGCAGGTCTTTGGCGACGGCACCCGGGCGGTGCATCTCTTCGAGCGGGATTGCTCGTTGCAGCGGCGCCACCAGAAGGTGATCGAGGAGGCGCCCGCGCCGGGCATGACCGACGAGATGCGGCAGGCGATGGGGGCGGCGGCGGTGCGCGCGGCCGAGGCCATCGGCTACAGCGGCGCCGGCACGGTGGAGTTCATCGTCGACGGCAGCCGGGGACTGCGGCCGGACGGCTTCTGGTTCATGGAGATGAACACGCGGCTGCAGGTGGAGCATCCGGTGACCGAGGCGATCACCGGTGTCGACCTGGTGGAATGGCAGCTGCGGGTGGCGGCGGGCGAGCCGCTACCGGCGGCGCAGGCGGACCTGACGATCACCGGCCATGCCTTCGAGGCACGGCTCTATGCCGAGGACGTGCCGGCGGGTTTCCTGCCGGCGACGGGGCGGCTGGGGCATCTGGCCTTTCCGCCGGGGCTGCGCTCGGACAGCGGGGTGCGCGCCGGCGACGTGATCTCGCCGCATTACGACCCGATGATCGCGAAGCTGATCGTGCACGGGGCCACGCGCGAGATCGCGCTGCGCCGGCTTGCGCGCGGGCTCGAGGAGACGCAGGTGGCCGGCACGGTCACAAACCTCGCGTTTCTCGGCGCGCTGGCCCGGCACGACGGGTTCGCGGCCGGCGAGGTCGACACGGGGCTCATCGCCCGGGATCTCGACGCGCTGACCGAGGTGCCGGAGCTGCCCCCGCGCGCGGTGGCGCAGGCGGCGCTGGTGGCGGCGGGGCTCGTCGGGGAAGCCGGGGCGCAGACCGGCTTCGCCCTGTGGGCGCCGCTGTCCCGGACGTTGCTGCTCACCGAGGGCGACGACATCCATTCGGTGGTGTTGCGGGCAGACGGCCCGGATCGCGCGACGCTGGTCGTGGCCGGGACCGAAGTCGCGGCCGAGCGCATCGACGGCGCCTGGCGTTTCGACGGCCATCCGGCGGTGCCGATGGTGCAACAGGGGCGCGAGATCACGCTCTTCGGTCGGGTCGGGCGCAGCTTCCGCGTGACCGACCCGCTGGAGCGGGCCGCGGCCGCCGGCGCGGGCAGCGACGTGATCGAGGCGCCGATGCCGGGCAAGGTCGTCTCGGTGATGGCCGAGGCGGGGCAGGCCGTGAGCGCCGGCGACCGGCTCGCGGTGCTCGAGGCGATGAAGATGGAGCACACGCTCACCGCCGCTCGTGACGGCGTGGTCGCCGAGGTGCTGGTGCAGGCCGGGGCCCAGGTCGAGGCGGGGGCGCCGCTCATCCGGCTGGAAGAGGATGCAGGGGAGACGGCGGCATGATCCGGCTGCACCATGTGCCGGAGTCGCGCTCGATGCGGGTGCTCTGGCTGCTCCACGAACTGGACGTGCCATTCGAGCTGGTGCTGCGGCCTTTCGACAAGTCGCTGCGGTCACCGGACTACCTGAGCCTGTCACCGGCGGGTCGGGTGCCGGCGCTGGAGATCGAGGGCGAGCGGATGTTCGAGAGCCTCGCGATGATGGAGTATCTCTGCGAGTGCTACCCCGACGCCGGGTTGGGGCGCGCACCCGGGGCGCCGGACCGCATGGGCTGGCTGAGCTGGCTGCATTTCGCCGAGACCATCAGCCAGCATGCGGCGGCGCTGACGCAACAGCACATCATGCTGCGCGAGGATCACATGCGGTCGCCGATCATCATGCAACTCGAGGCGAAGCGGCTGGAGAAATGCTACGCGGCGCTCGAGGCGCGGCTTTCGGCCCCCGTGGAGCGGCGGGATTACGTGCTGACCTCGGGTTTCACGGCCTGTGACATCGCGCTGGGGCAGGCGGTCTACATGGCGCGGCATTTCGCCCGGATCGAGGCGTTCCCGGAGGTGTCCGCCTGGTACGATCGGATCACCGAACGCCCGGGGTTCCGGCGGAGCCTGCCGGACGCGGACGAGCGGCTCTACGCCCGCGACTTCTACGCCCCGTGGGAGGCGTGATCCGGCGGCGCGCGCCTGTGGCGGACGGCTCGGGTGGGCGCCGGTGGTAAGGGCGGTGTGCCGGGGGCGGCGTGGCGCGGGTGTGCGGCAGAGCGGAAAGGAGCGGTTAGGATATGAGCGAACGGGTCGAGATCTTCGAGGTGGGTCCGCGCGACGGCCTGCAGAACGAAGCACGGCAGATCCCGGTGGCGGAGAAGATCGCGTTGGTCGATTGCCTTGGCCGCGCGGGCTTCCGGCGCATCGAGTGCGCGAGCTTCGTGAGCCCGAAGTGGGTTCCGCAGATGGCAGACTCGGGCGACGTGCTGGCCGGGATCACCCGGGTGCCCGGCGTCTCGTATGCGGCGCTCACGCCCAACATGAAGGGCTTCGAGGCGGCAATGGCGGCGGGCGCCGACGAGGTGGCGATCTTCGGCTCGGCCTCGGAGGGCTTCAGCCGCGCCAACATCAACGCCAGCATCGCCGAGAGCCTCGAGCGCTTCCGCCCCGTGGCCGAGGCCGCGACGGCGCGCGGGGTGCCGGTCAGGGGGTATGTTTCCTGCGTGGTCGAATGCCCCTACGACGGCGCGGTTGCGCCGGAGGAGGTGGCACGGGTCGTGGGGGCCCTGCGAGAGATGGGCTGCTACGAGATCTCGCTTGGCGACACCATCGGGCGGGGCACACCGGAGGCGGTGGACGCGATGCTTGCGGCGGTGCTGGGCGCCGTGCCGGCTGCGCGGCTCGCGGGCCATTTCCACGACACCGCCGGGCGGGCGCTCGAGAACATCGAGGTGGCGCTTGAGCGCGGGCTTCGGGTCTTCGACGCGGCGGTGGGCGGCCTGGGCGGATGCCCCTATGCCCCCGGCGCGGCCGGCAACGTGGCGACCGAGGCGGTGGCGGCGCGGCTCGAGGTGCTCGGATACGAAACCGGGCTCGACATGGCGGTTCTCGAGGAGGCCGCCGCGTTGGCCCGGGCGATGCGCGGGTGAGCGTGCGGCCGGTGCCGGGGCGGGACGCGGACTGCGCAGGGGAATGCGTGCCTGCGGCCGGGGATATGTTGCGGCCTCAGAAGGTTGTGCCGTCCCGCCATGCGGCGGAGCGGATCGAGGAATGAACGGAGGGATGAGCATGGAGCTGATCGAGGTGGCGCGCGACGCGCGCGGGGTGGCGACGCTGCGGCTGGCGCGGGCGGAGAAGCACAACGCGCTGTCGGCGCAGATGATGACCGAGCTCGAGGCAGCGGCCAGGGCGCTGGCCGAAGACGATGACGTCCGGGTCGTGGTGCTGGCCGCCGACGGGCCGACCTTCTGCGCGGGCGGAGATCTTGCCTGGATGCGCGAGCAGTTCGGCATGGACGCGGAGACGCGCAAGCGCGAGTCGCGGCGCATCGCCACCGCGCTCGATGCGCTGGCCGCGCTGCCGCAGCCGCTCATCGGGCGGGTGCAGGGCAACGCCTTCGGCGGCGGTCTGGGGCTGATCGCGGTCTGCGACGTGGTAATCGGCGTGACCGGTCTGAAGCTCGGCTTTACCGAGACCCGGCTGGGGCTAATCCCGGCGAACATCGGGCCCTACGTCATCGCCCGCATGGGGGCGGCGCGGGCGCGGCGGGTCTTCATGTCGGCGCGGATCTTCGACGCCGAGGAGGCGGTGAGGCTCGACCTTCTGGCGCGCGCCGTGGCGCCGGAAGAGCTTGACGACGCGGTCGAGGCGGAGGTGCGGCCCTATCTCTCCTGTGCGCCCCTCGCCGTGCGCGAGGCCAAGGCACTGCTGAACACGCTGGCCGGGACGGTCACGCCGGCGCAGGTGGACCTCTCGATCGACGCGCTCGCAGACCGCTGGGAAAGCGACGAGGCGCGCGATGGGATCGCGGCCTTCTTCGAGAAGCGCAAGGCGCCCTGGGTCTGAGTGAGCCGGCCCGGACATGGGGGACAGCCCGGGCCGGACCGCCGGGCGATCTGCCGGTGAACAGGGACTGCCGGCAGGCGGGACGACCACGGCTGCGCCCAGCCGGTCGAGGCCTGCTGGCACAGATGCCGCGTCACCGTGGCGCGATTGTTCCGCGCGCGGCAGGGCAGTAGGCTCGACGTGGCGCAACGAGGGCCGGCATGACCATCCAGATCGCACATCTCCATGCGACGCTCTGCCTTGGCATCGTCTTCTTCCATCTGGCGCTGATCTTCGGGGCGCCTTGGGGGAACTGGGCTCTGGTCGGCCACTCGGACGGCGCGCTGTCCGCCGGCGCGCGCATGGCGGCGGCGCTTTCGGTGCCGGTGCTGCTTTTAATGGCACTTGCCATCGTTTCGGCCGCGGGCTTTCCGCTGGGCTGGCCCCGGTGGACCGGATGGGCCGCGCTCGCGGGGCAGGGCGCCTCGGCCGGGGTGAGTCTGTTCGCGCGCTCAACCGCCGAACGCCGTCTCTGGGGGCCGCTGGGCCTCGTGATGACGGCGATGGCGCTCGTGGTGATGACGGGCTGAGCAGCGGGCTTTCGTGCGACGGTATGCAAACGTCGACGAAAAAAATGCCGAATTGTCAGGCAGTCACCGTTCATTTCCCGACAAGCTGTTCAAAATTCACCAGTTTTGCCGCTGCTGAATATCCCGTGAGCTTGTTGACCCCGTCCCGTGCTGGCGATAAGTCACGGAGAGCAAGGCAACATCGCCAAGGTCTCCGCGCCGGTCGGACGGCGCGCCTCGCTAAAGGAGCCAGCAAGTGGAAGAGATGCTGCGGGAGTACCTCCCGATCCTCGTATTCCTTGCCGTAGCCATCGCGCTCGGTGCCATTCTCATCCTCGCTGCCGTCGTCCTCGCCGTGCGCCATCCCGACCCCGAAAAGGTCTCGGCCTACGAATGCGGTTTCAACGCCTTCGATGACGCAAGGATGAAATTCGACGTCCGGTTCTACCTGGTGTCGATCCTCTTCATCATCTTCGATCTCGAGATCGCCTTCCTGTTCCCCTGGGCCACCGCCTTCAAGGACGTGAGCATGGTCGGGTTCTGGTCGATGATGGTGTTCCTGGCGGTGCTGACCATCGGCTTTGCCTACGAATGGAAGAAAGGGGCGCTGGAATGGGAGTGATGACCGGGGCGAACACCGCCGGAGGTGACCGCGAGGTCGCGACCCAGGCGCTGAACCGCGAACTCAGCGACAAGGGGTTCCTGCTGACCTCGGTCGACGATGTCATCAACTGGGCGCGCACCGGCTCGCTGCACTGGATGACCTTCGGTCTGGCCTGTTGCGCGATCGAGATGATGCAGTCCTCGATGCCGCGTTACGACCTCGAGCGCTTCGGCACCGCGCCGCGCGCTTCGCCGCGCCAGTCGGACCTGATGATCGTCGCGGGCACGCTGACCAACAAGATGGCTCCGGCCCTGCGCAAGGTCTACGACCAGATGCCCGAGCCGCGTTACGTGATCTCGATGGGCTCCTGCGCAAATGGCGGTGGCTATTACCACTACAGCTATTCCGTGGTGCGCGGCTGCGACCGCGTCGTGCCGGTCGACATCTACGTTCCGGGGTGCCCGCCGACGGCAGAGGCGCTGCTTTACGGCCTGATGGCCCTGCAGAAAAAGATCCGCCGCACCGGCACGATCGTGCGCTGAGGCGGGGAGGAAACAGATGACGCAAGCACTCGACGAACTCGGCGGTCACCTCGAGCTCAAGCGGCCGGACTGCGTGCTCGGCTGGACCGTGACCTTCGGCGAACTGACCATCGACGTGGCGCCCGCGAACCTTCCCGGATTCGTGGAATTCCTCAAGACCGACCCGTCCTGCCGGTTCTCGACCCTCGTGGACATCACGGCGGTCGACTACCCGGAGCGGCCCAAGCGCTTCGACATGGTCTACCACTTCCTGTCGATGTATCAGAACCACCGCATCCGGCTGCGCCTCGCGGTGCGCGAGGACGAGGTCGTGCCGTCGATCACCTCGATCCATCCCTCGGCCAACTGGTTCGAGCGCGAGGTCTTCGACATGTTCGGCATCGTCTTCTCGGGCCACCCGGACCTGCGGCGCATCCTGACCGACTACGGCTTCCGCGGCCATCCGCTGCGCAAGGACTTCCCGACCACGGGCTATGTCGAGGTGCGCTACGACGAAGAGCTCAAGCGCGTCGTCTACGAGCCGGTGAACCTCGTGCAGGAATATCGGCAGTTCGATTTCATGTCGCCCTGGGAAGGCGCAGACTACATTCTTCCCGGCGACGAGAAGGCGGAGACGAAATGAGCCGCCAGCCCACAGATGCCGTGATTTTCCGCGTGGAGAATTTCGGCCCCGCGAGACAGGAGGTCTGAGATGATGGACGGCTCCAAATTCGACGACGGTAGCGTGGACGCGCTCTCCGGCGAGCAGAAGATCCGCAACTTCAACATCAACTTCGGCCCGCAGCACCCTGCGGCGCACGGCGTGCTGCGCCTCGTGCTGGAGCTCGACGGCGAGATCGTCGAGCGTTGCGACCCGCACATCGGCCTGCTGCACCGCGGCACCGAGAAGCTGATGGAAAGCCGCACCTACCTGCAGAACCTGCCGTATTTCGACCGGCTCGACTACGTCGGCACGATGAACCAGGAACACGCCTGGTGTCTTGCGATCGAGAAGCTTACCGGCACCGAGGTGCCGCGCCGCGCGCAGCTGATCCGCGTGCTCTATTGCGAGATCGGCCGCATCCTGAACCACCTGCTGAACGTGACCACGCAGGCCATGGACGTCGGCGCCCTGACGCCGCCGCTCTGGGGGTTCGAGGAGCGCGAGAAGCTGATGACCTTCTACGAGCGCGCCTGCGGGGCGCGCCTGCACGCGGCCTACTTCCGCCCCGGTGGCGTTCACCAGGACCTGCCGCCGGCGCTGATCGACGATCTCCTCACCTGGTGCGAAGAGTTCCCCGCGCGGCTCAAGGACATCGACGACCTGCTGACCGAGAACCGGATCTTCAAGCAGCGGAACGCCGACATCGGCATCGTGTCCGAGGAAGAGATCCAGATGCACGGTTACTCCGGCATCATGGTGCGCGGCTCGGGCTTCGCATGGGACCTGCGCCGCGCGCAGCCCTACGAATGCTACGACGAGTTCGAATTCCAGATCCCCGTCGGCAAGAACGGCGACTGCTATGACCGCTACCTCGTCCGCATGGCCGAGATGCGCGAGAGCGTGAAGATCATGGTGCAGGCGCTCGAGAAGCTGAAGATGCCCGAGAACCAGGGCGACGTGCTGGCACGCGGGAAGCTGACGGCGCCGAAGCGGTCCGAGATGAAGACCTCGATGGAGGCGCTCATCCACCACTTCAAGCTCTACACCGAGGGTTTCCACGTTCCGGCGGGCGAGGTCTACGCCGCCGTCGAGGCGCCCAAGGGCGAGTTCGGCGTCTACCTCGTGTCCGACGGCACCAACAAGCCCTACCGGGCAAAGCTGCGGGCGCCGGGCTTCCTGCACCTGCAGTCGATGGACCATGTCTGCAAGAACCACCAGCTTGCCGACGTGGCGGCCATCCTCGGCTCGCTCGACATCGTGTTCGGCGAGGTCGACCGCTGAGGCGGCTCTGAAACATGCGGCGTGTGGCGCAGGGGCGCCGCGTGCCGACCGGCGCCCGCGCCGCAACAAGGAAAAGCATTTGGGGACCGTGATGCTCAAGAAAAGCCTGGCGCTTCTGCCGTTCATCGCAACCGCCGGCTGCCTGGCGATTCCGCCGCAGGGCACCGACGACGCCGATCTCGCGGCATTCGACGAGGCCGTGACCTCGGTCGGGTGTTCGCTCGAGCGCGAGTCCGATTACCTGCCGGTCGAGCTGCAGACCGGTCTGGATCGCCCGACGATCCAGAAGATCGCGCAGTATCGCATCAACGCCGGGGACGGCATCAGCACCGAGACGGGCGGCTTCCGGCTGACCTCCGGCGCCTGCGATCCCGCGGCGACCACGCCCGCCGCGGCGCCCGAGACCGACATCGTCGCCGAGACCGACACTGCCGACAGCGCGGGCTGACCGGCCCGCCGGGGCGGAGCCGTCCCTATGACACGGGCCGAGAGGCCCCCGCGCCCGGCGCGGACCCGACAACATAAACAGAGGCCATCCGACTGATGCTTCGCCGTCTTCATCCCGAACAGCCCGAGAGCTTCGCTTTCACCCCTGCCAATCTGGAATGGGCCGAAGCGCAGCTGACCAAATATCCCGAAGGCCGCCAGGCAAGCGCGGTGATCCCGCTGCTGTGGCGCGCCCAGGAGCAGGAAGGCTGGCTGTCGCGGCCGGCGATCGAGACGGTCGCCGAGATGCTCGATCTCGCCTATATCCGCGTGCTCGAGGTCGCGACCTTCTACTTCATGTTCCAGCTCAAGCCGGTGGGTTCGGTCGCGCATATCCAGATCTGTGGCACCACCACCTGCATGATCTGCGGTGCCGAGGACCTGATGGCGGTCTGCAAGGAAAAGATCGCGCCCAAGGCCCACATGGTCTCGGACGACGGCAAGTTCTCCTGGGAAGAGGTCGAGTGCCTCGGCGCCTGCGCCAACGCGCCGATGGCCCAGATCGGCAAGGATTACTACGAGGATCTGACCGCCGATCGTCTCGGCGAGATCATCGACGAACTGGCCGCCGGCAAGGTGCCGCAGCCCGGCTCGCAGACCGGCCGTTATTCCTCGGAACCGGCGGGTGGCCCGGTGGTGCTGACCGCGCATGTCGAGGGCCGGCCCGAGCACAACGCCTCGGTCGCGCTCGCGGTCGAGCTTCAGGACACGATCAAGCGGATCGACGGCTCCGAGGTGCCACTGCGCACGCCGTGGCATGACCGGTCGGATGAAAAGGGTGATGTGACCCCCGACACCCACGCTCCGAAGCTCTCGGAAGGGGCGACGGCAGGCGAGACCGGCGTCGACAAGCGCGAAGCCCCGGTGGAACCCTCGGGCAAGGTCGAGTCTCCGGTCGAAGACGCCACGACCGAGGCACGGGCCGCAGAAGACGCAACCGTCGGCACGAAGCCCGCGCTGCTCGACGCTCCGCGCGAGGGCGGGGCGGACGATCTCAAGATGCTCAAGGGCGTGGGGCCGAAGCTCGAGGAAACCTGCCACGAGCTCGGGATCTTCCACTACGATCAGATTGCCAACTGGAGCGCAGAGGAGGTCGCCTGGGTCGATGACAACCTGCAAGGGTTCAAGGGCCGGGTGACGCGCGACAACTGGGTGGAGCAGGCCAGGAAGCTGGCCGCCGGGGGCGAGCCGGATGACTCGTCGGAGAACGCGGGAGGCGCCGAATGACGAGGACGGATCCCTCCTGCACCTGTTGCTGAGGGGGGACTAAGGGGATGACGGACACGGTGATGGACGGAGCCTGCAAGCGCAACTGCTGGATCGGGGCCGGTGTGGTCGGGCTGGTCGTGGCATTGTTCGCGCTTGGAGCACACAAGGGGATCGTCGCGGCGATCCTGCTGGGTGTCCTGACGGCGGCGCTGCTTGGCGCGCTGCTGGTCTGGATGGTCTGCGCCCCGGTTCCGAAACTTGCGCCGCGCAAGCCGTCCGCCCCGGAGGCCGCACCGTCCTCGAACGCCGCTGCCGCTGCACCCCTGGCACAAGCCGCGCCCGAGCCCGCCGCCGAAGCCTCCGCGCCGAAGACGGCAGATGAGGTCGCGCCGGACAGCGCACCGGCGCCCGAAACCGGCGAAAGCGCATCGGTGGTGAAGCCGTCGAAGCCGCTGCCGGGCGAGGCCGATCTCGACAGCCGCAAGGGCAGCTGGCGATACGAGCCCGACGCGACGACGGGCGATGACACGGTCGAGGCCGAGGGCAGCAAGCCCGAGGCCCTCTCGGCCCCCCGCGAGGGCGGCGCCGACGACCTGAAGGAAATCAAGGGCGTGGGCCCGAAGCTGGAGACGCTGCTGCACGAGCATGGCATCTTCCACTTCGAGCAGATCGCCGGCTGGGGCGCCGAGGAGGTGGCCTGGATGGATGCCAACCTGCAGGGCTTCCGGGGCCGCGTGTCCCGCGACGACTGGGTCGGGCAGGCAAAGATTCTGGCGGCGGGTAGCGAGACCGAGTTCTCGCAGCGCGTCGACGACGGCGAGGTCTACTGAGACCTCGACAGCACAAGCGCTCCGGGCGGCTGGCCCGTGTGGGGCAGGACGATGACAGGCAAACGGGCAGGGGCCCGACCGGTGCCGTGACAGGCGCCGTTTCTACGCCCCGGGACCCACGGAGGCCGAAGGCATGAACGACCGAGACCGCCACGACCGGCAAGGGCGCATCATCGCGCTCGTGATCGCCGGGACCGGGCTGGCCTGGGTCGCCGCCATGGCGGCGGGCAACGCGCTGGACTGGAGCCAGCGCACACGGGCTTTCTTCGACCTGGCGGCACTCGCCGGGTTCGGGACGGCGATTTGGATGATCTACGGGCTCTGGCGCGCGCGCCAGAAGGACAAGGACTGATGCGATGCTGAAGGACGAGGACCGCATTTTCACCAATCTCTACGGCATGCACGACCGCACGCTGCAGGGAGCGAAGAAGCGTGGACACTGGGACGGGACCGCCGGGCTCATCGACAAGGGCCGTGACTGGATCATCGAGGAGATGAAGGCCAGCGGGCTGCGTGGCCGTGGCGGCGCGGGCTTCCCGACGGGCCTCAAGTGGTCCTTCATGCCCAAGGAGAACGACGGCCGGCCGCACTACCTGGTCATCAACGCCGACGAATCCGAGCCCGCGACCTGCAAGGACCGCGAGATCATGCGGCACGATCCGCATACGCTGATCGAGGGTGCGCTGATCGCGTCGTTCGCGATGGGCGCGCATGCCTCCTACATCTACATCCGCGGCGAATACATCCGCGAGAAGGAAGCGCTGCAGGCCGCCATCGACGAGGCCTACGACGCCGGCATGATCGGCAAGAACGCCTGTGGCACCGGCTGGGACTTCGACCTCTACCTGCACCACGGCGCCGGCGCCTACATCTGCGGCGAGGAAACCGCGCTGATCGAGAGCCTCGAGGGCAAGAAGGGCATGCCGCGCATGAAGCCGCCGTTCCCGGCGGGCGCGGGTCTCTACGGCTGCCCGACCACGGTGAACAACGTCGAATCCATCGCGGTGGTACCGACGATCCTGCGCCGTGGCGCCAGCTGGTTCTCGGGCTTCGGGCGCAAGAACAACTCGGGCACCAAGCTCATGGGCCTCACCGGCCACGTGAACACGCCCTGCGTCTTCGAAGAGGAAATGTCGCTCTCGGTGCGCGAGATCATCGAGAAGCACGGTGGCGGCATCCGCGGCGGCTGGGACAATCTCAAGGCGATCATCCCCGGCGGTGCGTCCTGCCCGATCCTGCCGAAGGCCAGCCTCGAGGACGCGATCTTCGACTTCGACTGGATGCGCGAGAACAAGTCGAGCTTCGGCACCGGCTGCATGATCGTGATGGACAACTCCACCGACGTGATCAAGGCGGTCTGGCGCCTGTCGAGCTTCTTCAAGCACGAGAGCTGCGGCCAGTGCACTCCGTGCCGCGAGGGCACCGGCTGGATGATGCGCGTGCTGCAGCGTCTCGCCACCGGCGAGGCCGAGGTCGAGGAAATCGACATGCTGCTCGACGTGACCAAGCAGGTCGAGGGCCACACCATCTGCGCGCTTGGCGACGCGGCGGCCTGGCCGATCCAGGGTCTCATCCGGCACTTCCGCGAAGAGATCGAGGACCGCATCAAGGCCAAGAAGACTGGCCGCATGGGCGCGATGGCGGCCGAGTGATCGTGGCGCGGGCGGCAACATATCCCCTGATGCGCGGCGGCGCGCTGGTGGCCTGCGTTCTGCTGGCGGCCTGCGGCGCGCCGGCGTCGAACGGCAACGGCAGCGCCCCGCAGGCTGGCCGCGCGCCGGGCGCCTCGGCGCCGCTGGCCGAGCGGTGGGAATATCGCGTTGTGACCATCGGCGTTGCCGAACGCATCGCCGATGCCTGCTACGGGCAGGGCATCTCGATGGCGCCGTCGCCCTGGACCGGCGCGGTCAACCGCGCCACCGAAGAGCTGGCGGCAGGCGGCGCCGACCGCGCCGCGCTGAACGCGGTCTATACCGCGCATGACTTCAACAACTCCAGCGCGCAGGCCGAGGCCTATCTCGCCGCACGCGGGGCGGTTCCGGGCCAGCCGGAAACCCTTTGCCCGGTGGGCGAGGCGGAAATTGCGCAGGGCTCCGACGTGGGGCAACTCCTGCAGAAACTGTGACGGAAGCGGTGGGTGACGTGAAAACAGGGATCGGCATCAGGACCATGGCGCTGCTGGCCTTCGCGGGCGCCGGCCTTGCGGGCTGCGGCATCTTTGGCGGCGACGACAACAGCTACGTCTACCAGGGCGTGACCTTCGCCGGCGACGCGAAGGCCCTGAGCGGGGACAGGGCCAGCTTCGTGTCCACCGCGGGCCCGGCCAGCGCGTCGCTCGAGGGGGCCATCGGCGGCGCCCGTTTCGAGGGCACCAAATACTGCATCGACTATCTCGGCACGTCCGACATCGCGTGGACGGTGGGGCCCGACACCCCGGCCGCGCAGATCCCGGTGCAGGACGACGAGGTGCGGCTTTCGGGGACCTGCCTCGAATGAGCGAGCGAACCGTCATATCCGGCGGTCACGATCGCGGTTATTGCATGACCGTGCATGGTCTTCCCATGTCTTCGGGAGTAGGGAGGCGCAGAACCGCGCCTCGTAACACCGCGAACGGGAGACACGCGATGCAAGGGATCAAACCGCTTCTGCTGGCCGCCATGATCGGCACCACGGCCCTGCCGGCCGCTGCAACCGCGAAGCCGCCACTGGGCGAGGTCAAGGCGGTGCACGACGGGCTGCTCGCCGTGGGAATCGCCGACGAGATCCGCAAGACCTGCGGCAACATCGGTGCGCGCATGATCGCCGCCTACAGCTTCCTCGGGGATCTGAAGGGCAAGGCGCGCGCGCTCGGCTACAGCGACGACGAGATCGAGGACTACGTGACCTCGAAGGACGAGAAGAAGAAATACCGTGCCGAGGGCGAGGCCTGGCTTCAGGCGCGCGGCGTGACGCTGGGCGAGGAAGCCGGTTACTGCCGCGTCGGGCGCGAGGAAATCGAGAGGGGCTCGCAGATCGGCGCGCTCCTGAGGGCGTGGTGATGCGGCGCGCCGCTTCGGAAATTGCCCGCACCATGTCCGGGCCGGCGCGTGAGCCGGCCGCGAGGAAATTCTGTCTGGGAAGATGCCAATGACTGACCTGCGCAAGATCATCATCGACGGAAAAGAGCTGGAGGTCGATCCGGCCATGACGCTTCTGCAGGCCTGCGAGGAGGCCGGGATCGAGGTGCCGCGGTTCTGCTACCATGAGCGCCTGTCGATCGCCGGCAACTGCCGCATGTGCCTTGTCGAAGTGGTGGGCGGTCCGCCGAAGCCCGCCGCCTCCTGCGCGATGCAGGTCAAGGACATGCGCCCGGGACCGGACGGCCAGCCGCCGGTGGTCAAGACGAACTCGCCCATGGTCAAGAAGGCCCGCGAGGGGGTGATGGAGTTCCTGCTCATCAACCACCCGCTCGACTGCCCGATCTGCGACCAGGGCGGCGAATGCGACCTGCAGGACCAGTCGGTGGCCTACGGCCGCGGCGGCTCGCGCTATCACGAGAACAAGCGCGCGGTGACCGAGAAGTACATGGGCCCGCTCATCAA
>MDTG01152782.1_pt1 | contig 19513 bp, 17 predicted proteins | sample 811421 | NCBI WGS metagenome assembly MDTG01 (sample SAMN05326645, study PRJNA326480) | marine metagenome | isolation source: seawater | place: Pacific Ocean: South East | collected 2011
GAAAGCTGTTTTACCAACTAAATCATGAATTACCTTTCTAGTTAATTCAATTGTTATATCTTCTTTTTTAAGAGAAGCTAAAGCAAGTAATTTCACGAGAGCTCCTTCCATGAATCTGATATCGTCAGTAATAGAAGATGCAATAAATTCAGTTACCTCATAGGGTATGTCCAATTCTTCGCTTTTAGCTTTATTCATTAAAATTGCAATTCTTGTTTCTAAATCAGGAGGCTGCATATCTACAATTAACCCAGACTGAAATCGTGAAACAAGTCGCTGCTTTAATTGTGTTAATTCATTTGGATGTCGGTCTGTTGTTAAAACAATTTGCTTGCCCTGTTGAAATAAATCATTAAATAAATGAAAAAACTGCTCCTGTGTTTGTTCTTTAGTTTGAAAAAACTGTACGTCATCTAACAATAATACATCGTTATTGCGATATGATTTTGCAAAATCAGTAGATTTATTATTTTGAATAGATGAAATAAAATCAAGCATAAATTTTTCACTTGTAACATAGACGACCTTTGTCTCTCCAGAGGTCTTTAAAATATGATTACCAATAGCTTGCAATAAATGTGTTTTTCCAAGTCCGGGCTTACTGTATATAAGCAGAGGGTTAAAAGGCGTCTGGCCAGGAGAATCTGCTACAGAGCTTGCGGCGGCCTTGGCAAACTGATTTCCTCTGCCTTCCACAAAACGCTTAAATGTATATCGGTGGTTTAATTGTGACTGTCTGTGATATTTTCTAGGTATTAAGTCATCAATTTTTTTAGGGCCACCCACCTGAGAGCTAACCTCTGGAGGCTTAGTATTGATAATAACACTATATTTGACAGAAAGCTTTCTATCAAAAGAATTTTTTAATGATTGCTTAATTAACAAACTATATTTTGAATCAAGCCATTCATAATGAAAGCGATTAGGCACTTCAATGGTAATTTCATTATTATCAACGCCAAGCATATTGATAGACTCAAACCAGGTTTGATAGGCTTGACCCGAAAGCTCTTCTTTAATAGAAGATAAAAAATTATTCCAATTTTCTGTATTATTCATTTTAAGTTATTAACAAATTATAAACATTGTTGTTTCGTCCAGTATTTTAAAATAAGTTTGAATAACCATTTATACCAATTATTTATGAAAAAAAATCAAAAAATATTTTTATTATGGTTAGGTTTAATCATAGCATGGAACTTTGGGGTGCCTGGCGCTGAACCCATCTACGATGTTTTCGCCTCAATGATTTTATCAATAATATCAACCCTATTAAATAAAAAATCATAGCGTGATAGTGCTACTACTTATAATAAGCTGTGTCTTTATATCGTATATGATATATATGATATTCTTTTGGCAGTGGAAAAAAAACTGCCAGCCCTTTTATAGTGAAAACAAAACATTGATTTTTGGACACAGGGGCTCACCTTCTTTGGTTACAGAAAACACCTTGCCCTCATTTCAACAGGCTGTTGAGCAAAAAGCAGATGGGTTAGAGTTTGATATACGATTATCAGCTGATGGGCAGCTCGTTGTTTTTCATGATACAGACCTTTCCAGACTTAGTAATCAGTCCGAAAAAATTAGCAAGCTTACGCTAGCAGAGCTACAAGCAGTAAAACTGCAGGGCAGTGAAAACGATCTTCAGGGAGTATATATTCCATCGCTTAGTGACGTTGTTCCTCTTTTTGACTATTTTAAAGTTCTCAATATTGAAATTAAATCGGACGGGTTTTTTAAAGGTCATGATATTTTAAAGCCGCTTATTGATTTTTTAAACAAGCATCAAATCGATGACAAGTGCATCGTTTCCAGTTTTAATCCCTTAATTTTAATGCGACTTAGATTACAACGCCCTGAAACAGTGATAGGTTTTTTATATAATAGAAAGCGATTTTTTCATGGCTGGGATAACATGATTTGGATGTTGCGTGTACAGCCAGAAAACTTACATATTCATTATTCAATGCTTAACCATTGGATTGTACAATGGGCACGCAACAAAGGCATGCGAATTAATAGTTATACAATAAACGATAAAAAAGTGCTTGATACAGCAAAAATTGATGGGATATTTACAGATAACATTGAATGTTTAAAATAATGTATATTATCTCGATAGTATTACAAGTGGAGAATGATGCTTAAGCGTATTCAAGAATTAAAAGAAAAACACAAGGTTGTTATTCTGGCTCATTATTATCAGGAACCAGAAATTCAAGACATGGCGGACTTTGTTGGAGACAGCCTAGAACTATCACGTAAAGCCGCGACAACAGACGCCGACGTGATTTTATTTTGTGGTGTGCATTTTATGGCAGAAACTGCCAAAATTGTTAACCCAGCTAAAAAAGTTATTCTTCCTGATATGAATGCGGGCTGTTCACTGTCAGATAGCGCACCTCCAGATAAATTTAGCGAATGGTTAAAGCAGTATCCTGACCATGTTGTGATTTCATATATTAATTGTTCGGCAGACGTGAAAGCCATGTCAGATATTATCTGCACATCGGCTAATGCAAAAAAGGTTATAGAATCGGTTCCTAAAGATAAAAAAATTGTTTTTGCACCTGATAGACTATTAGGCCAATATATGATCAAAGAAACAGGAAGAGACATGGTGCTCTGGAACGGAACCTGTCAGGTCCATGAAATATTTTCTGAAAAAGCACTAGTAACGCTAAAAATAAAACATGCTCAAGCGTCTGTTTTAGCTCACCCAGAGTGTGATGATAATATTTTAGTTCATGCAGATTTTATTGGCTCTACAAGCGCTATTATTAAATATGTACAAGGCTCTGAAGAACAAGAACATATTATTGTAACAGAACCGGGAGTTATTCATCAAATGCAAAAAAACAATCCATCAAAAACATTTATTCCGCTTCCAAGTAATACGGGATGTGCGTGTAACGAATGTCCCCATATGAGGCTTAATACGATGGAGAAAATTGTAGACTCATTAGAGAATTTAAAATATGAAATCACCCTTGATGAAGAGGTTAGGATAAAGGCGCTCAAACCCTTAAATAGAATGCTGGAAATCGCATGACCCGCTTTAAACAATATACAGAACTACCACATGGCTTTGTTAAAAAAAAGCTAGAAGAATTTTTTGCTGAAGACTGTATCCACAATGATATTACCACCAATTCAACCCAAGAATCGGGCCATATTGTCAGAGCTGTTTTTATAGCAAGAGAGCCACTTGTTTTTGCTGGCAAAGAGATTATTCGTCAAGGATTTTCAGATTGTACGATTAATAGGATTGTAAATGATGGCGACAGCCTTGATCAGGGCGATGTTATTGCAATGATGCATGGCCCAATTGACACAATACTAAAAAAAGAAAGAACTGTATTAAACTTAATTCAGCGCTTAAGTGGTATAGCAAGCACAGTTTTTCAGTTGTCACAAATAACCCAAAAACATAATATAGAATTATTAGACACGAGAAAAACTACACCAGGCCTTCGTTTATTTGAAAAATTTGCAGTTACAATTGGGGGTGGCACCAACCACCGATTTAGCCTTCAAGAGGCTGTTATGATTAAAGATAATCACCTGATTGGTAGCCCTGATATCATACAAGCAGTTTCAAAATCTAAACAGTCATATCCCGATAAGGATATTCAGGTTGAAATTGATACAAAGAGCCAGTTAGACATTGCATTAGAGTCAGATGCAACCTCTATTTTATTGGATAATTTTACACCAAGTATGTTACCAGGTATATTAGCAAAAATAAGGCAGCACCCCAAAGGCGCTACAATGTATGTTGAATTGTCAGGGGGAATCACAGCGGACACCCTGAAAGACTTTTGCCTTGAGGGGGTGAGCGGTATTTCGATGGGCGCGCTCACTCACAATATTAAAAGTAAAGATATCAGCTTAGATATCAAATGAAACAACGCAAAACAGATATTTTAATTATCGGCCTTGGTTTAGCGGGCATAACAGCTGCAATAACAGCAGCACAAAGCGGTAAAAAAATTAAGATTATTACAAAAACAGACTCCATAAAGTCGGGAAGTACTCCATGGGCACAAGGAGGGATTGTATATAAAGGGCTCAAGGATTCACATCAAAAACTAAAACAAGATATTTTGAATGCAGGCGCAGGCCATTGTTGGGAAGAAGCGGTAGATCATTTATGTAAACATGGACCAGGCCTTGTAAAAAAGATTTTAATTGATACCCTGCAAACTAAATTTGATAGCAATGGCGACAAATTAAAACGTGTTACAGAAGGAGCTCATAGCGATCCAAGGGTTATTTACAATCAGGATAAAACAGGCCTAAGCATCCATCAATCAGCCCTACAGTATTTACAGAAATTAGACAATGTAGAAATTTTAACACATCACACAGCTATTGATTTGCTAACATTTTCTCATCACTCAGCCATATCAACCGACATTTATAAAAAGCCAGCATGTTTTGGTGCAATGGTTTTAAATAAGAACAATGAAGTGGTACCCATTTTGTCATCTAAAACAATTTTAGCAACAGGTGGGCTTGGTCAACTATTTATGCACACCACCAACCCCAAAGAATCGACAGGGGATGGTATAGCCATGGCATGGCGCGCAGGTGCCCGCTGTTTTAATTTACACTATATTCAATTTCACCCAACAGCGCTTTATCATCCAAGCGGAAGATTTTTAATTTCAGAAGCTGTTCGGGGTGAAGGAGGAAGACTGATTAATGCAAAGAATGAAGAGTTTATGCACCGCTATCATAAACTTGGAGCATTGGCTCCACGAGACGTTGTGTCTCGTGCAATTCACATGGAGATGATTAACAATGATATGGACTGCATGTTTTTAGACATATCACATAGAAACAATGCCTGGATTAAAGACAGGTTTCCCACTATTTACAAATATTGTTTATCAAAGGGAATAGATATGACAAAGGAGCCTATTCCAGTTGTTCCCGCAGCTCATTATAGCTGTGGAGGAGTGGGCGTTAATTTAGTTGGCAAAACATCTTTGAAGCGATTATATGCAGTTGGAGAAATAGCATGTAGCGGGCTTCATGGAGCTAATCGCTTAGCTAGCACTTCTCTTTTAGAGTGTGTCGTTTGGGGATATTTTGCCGGTCAAGATGCAATAGAAAATAAAGATGATGGAGATTATTTTCCTTCAATGGAGGAATGGAAAAACGGAGAAGGAACAGTTGATCCGTCTCACATTGCCCAAGAATGGCTAACTATTAAAAATACAATGTGGAATTTGGGCGGTTTAATTAGATCACAAGAAAAACTACATTCAGCGATGCATATTTTACGCAATCTACAGTCTGATGTAGAAAAATTTTATCAAAATAGCAGGTTAGATAAAAATATTATAGCCCTTAGAAATGGCGCCCAAACAGCGCTTGCAATTATTGCATCTAGCATAGAGGCTCGAGAAAGCAAGGGAACTCACTATGTTTCCGATAATCAGTAAATAAAATTATCAATCAATCTAACCTCATTAAAAAATATAGCAGTGCTAACTAAAATTTTTTGTTCTTGGATTATGGTAATTTCATCTAGCGTGTTAATGTTAGCGATAGAAATATAGTCGATTTTCATATTATCATTTGTAGCAATATTTTTTCTAAAGACATTTTTTAGATTTTCAAGGCTAGCATCTCCTTGTTTCAAGCCCTCTTTAATTTGCATTAAACTACGGTAGATTATTGCCGCTTGTTTTTTTTCCTTTTCTGTTAAATGGCTATTTCGAGAACTTAAAGCCAATCCATTTTTATCTCTTATTGTAGGGCATGCAACCATTTTAATGGAATATTTCATTACAGCAATCATTTCTGTTATAATGATAAGCTGTTGAGCATCTTTTTCGCCAAAAAAAGCATGAGTTGGTTTGATGACATTAAATAATTTGGCTACAATGGTTGTTACTCCATAAAAAAAGTGAGGCCGCGATTTACCCTCAAGTTTATTGAATAAACCGCTTACAGGAATATCAACGTCACCAACGGTTTGATACATCTCTGTTTCATTAGGTACAAACAGAATATCAACATTTAAAGACTTAAGGTTGTTAATATCTTGATCTAGTGTATTGGGATAAGCATCAAGGTCTTCATTGGGCGCAAACTGAGTAGGATTTAAAAAAATTGATACAACGGTATTTTTACATTTTTTTTTAGACGCTTTTATCAGAGAGCTGTGCCCATCATGTAAAGCACCGAGGGTTGGAACAAAACCAATAGAATTGGATTGTTGGCCCCTCCAGCCTAAAAACTCATCAACCGTTTTAATTATTTTCATATTACGTTTGATTGATGTCTAGTTGATATTTTTTTACAATATCTAAAATTATTGTATATAGGTTGTCATATTGCTTGGCATGTTTAGGGGGTTTGTTTTTTGTCAAGCCAACAATATCATGAAACACCTGTATTTGTCCATCACACGTATTACCCGATCCTATTCCAATGGTTGGTATTGATAATTCTTGTGTGATTTGTGTTGCCAAATCTTCTGGAATACACTCTAACACAACCCCAAATGCACCAGAAGCCTCTACCTTTTTTGCATCTTTTAATATTTGGGCTGCCCCTTCATTTGTTTTTCCCTGTATTTTATAGCCAGAGGTCTGATTAACTGATTGTGGCATAAGGCCAACATGGCCAAGAACGGGTATACCGGCATTAACCAGTGCTTTAATATTAGGAGCGATATGCTCTCCGCCCTCTAATTTAACAGCATTAACGCCACCTTCTTTCATTAATATTCCTGCATTTTTAATTGTTTCTTCAATCGATGGCTGATATGATAAAAAGGGCATGTCTGCAACCACCAAAGATTGTTTAACGCCTCTCATTACAGCTTTCACCACTAAAAGCATTTCATTCATTGAAACAGGCACAGTAGTGTTATATCCATAAACAGTCATAGAAGCGCTATCCCCGACCAATATAAGGGGAATCCCAGCCTCATCTACAATTTGTGCAGTACAAAAATCATAAGCTGTAAGGGTTGCAAAAGGACTGTTGGTGTGCTTAAAATCCTTAATATTTTGAATGGTTACTTTTTTCACTACACGATATTGTTTTCTTTATCTACATGTATAATAGTTGGGCTATGCTTAGCTGTTTGACTTTCATCCATCATACAATAAGCAACAATAATCACCAGGTCTCCCTCTTGAGCCAGGTGGGCAGCAGCCCCATTAATACATATTTCACCCGTGTTCTTTGGAGCCTTTATAGCATAGGTAATTAATCGTTCGCCATTAGATATATTAAGCACATGGACAGCTTCAAATTCTTGAATATTCGCTGCCCTCATAAGATTTTCATCAATGCTAATTGAGCCAATATAATTTAAATTTGCTTCTGTTACAGTCGCTCTATGAATTTTTGATTTTAATAAGTTTAGTATCATAATATTATATTAAAATTTATATATGTAATCTAATAATAAAAATAGTTAGATATTACTTGTTATTTCAGGCATATTATTAATACCTTATTAATGTGCTTATTCTATCAAATCTAATCAAAAACATAAGGAATTGATTTTGAAATTTACAACAAAGCAAATCTTCATCGTATTTTTGGCTCTGTTTATTGGGGCAAATTGCGCAGGTAAAAAAAATATTAAACAAAGCAAAAAAAATAATAAGGTAGAAGAGTTGTCAGTTGACACTGCTGATTCTACAGGTCAAGACATTATTAGCAATGCAGAATCATCAGAAAAGGAACTTAGTAGTTTAGCTGCAAGAGTACAATATTTAGAAGAGCTTTTAAATTCTTATCAGGCACAATCTATGGCTCTTGAAAATCCAACATTGTTTTTCAATAAAAAAATATTATTGACAAATGGTAGCATGTTATATGGCAACATTACATATCAAGATGATTTAATTGTGCAGCTTGAAACTTTAATAGGCTCCTTAGCAGTAGAAAAAAATACTATTATGAGAGTTGTTGATCAATCTGCCACGGTACTAGAAAAAGATGATTCAATGATTGAGCTAAATGCTCAAAATGAAATTGCAACACAGGTTGATGGCATGCAAAATCAACATTCTGCAGAAGTAATATTATTGGGTGATTTTAAAGAATCAAAAGATGAAAATCAAAACACTATTTTATCAGGCCAAGTTAAAAACATTGGTTCCAAGAGAGCAGATTTTGCAAAAATTACCTTTACAATTTATAGAAACCAAAGTTATGACAGTATGCCGGTTGAGTATACATCATTTGTTAATGGGTCATCTGTTTCTTTTGAGGCAAATGCCATATCTACATCTTCTCTTTACAATGATGAAATAGGAGATTTCTCTTTAGTCATTCCAAATGATTTTGGACCCTTTGTAAGCTACACTTATAGAATAGACTGGGAAGAGTATGAATAAAAGAATAAGCATCATTATTTTTTGTTGTTTATCTATTTTGCTATCCAATACGCGTGTTGCTTTTTCTAGGCCCGGATCAGTGGTTCGTACTCCCGGAGCCTCTCATTTAGCATATTATAACCAATACCTTGTCGGGTTTGGTGGAGAAATAACACATTTGAGTGATTTTAATTATGCCTTTTCTAATTATTTTCAAGGCGTAACTTTGTCAGGGTATCATTATGGCATATCGTACACTGTTCCGCATGAATATTTAGAGGAAGATGTTGCTTTTTCTCCTCCCTCCAATGTTAGTTTTCATATACATAAACAGATTTTTAAAAGAAATAATATAGCCATTAATGTTGGTTTACATGATATGCTATATACAACAGACGGTCCACACAGAGTGTCTTTGTTTACATCCTTTAATTATTTACAAACAATGAAAAATAATTATAAACTAGAATCTACTTTAGGGTTTGGCACAGGCGCACTTTCATTTGATTCGCATGATTATAATCAGTCGGTCACAGATACAACTGCAGCAAATTTCTTTTTAGGATTTAGACTTCACACTCCTTTAATGTTAGAAAAGGGAGGTTTAGATTTTATGCTTGAATATGATGGTAGTGGAGTCAACTTAGGGACCTCTATACCAGTTAATAGGGCTTGGACAATTAATTTAGCAATCACCAATTTTGGAGAAATAGGTAAATTTGGCGATTGGAATGAGGATGGTTCCATTATAAATGATGCAACATCTCTTGGGTTAGGCTTTCAAATGAATATTCCTAATTTAAAATATAAAAAAGTTAAAAGCTCGATTAATAATTTATCTTCAATTTATCATCAGATGCCTTACGATGAGTCCATTGACTCTTTAGTTAGGCAGGCAACTATTTTAATTACTGCTCTTGAAGATTCTTTAACACAAAACATACAGGTGCAAGAGTCCTTACAGTCTGTTAATCAATCATTAAAGCAACGCATTAACTATTTAGAGGACTCCTTGAGCATGGTATTGCTAGATGATAAAATTGTTGAATTAAATCTAAATCAAGCAATGAAGCACCTATCACAATCTTTAGCATATTATTATACCCAAAATTATCAAAATGCATTAGAGGAAACAGATAAAGCCATAGCAATATTTCCTAATTTGGCAATAGCTTATGCTAGAAAAGGGTCAATATATTATCGTCTGGGCGATTTATCAAGGGCAACAGTAAATTGGAATATTGCATTAACGTTAGACCCAGATTACGAAGAAGTTCGTACAGTATTAATGAGTTTAAAAGATAACAAAGATTTAAAGTCGGTTATTTTGCCGGAGTAAAATAAATTAAAGGAGTTTAAATGGATTTAGCCACAATTTTAGGATTAATAATAGGAACAGCCCTGGTCTTGGTTTCAATGTTTATAGAGGCCTCTGCAGGTGGTATTTCAATGTTAAAATTTTGGAGCACATCCAGTATGATGATAGTGCTTGGAGGTACTGTAGCTGCAACGGCTGTGGCATTTAGATTAAACGAGGTTACCAGGGTGCTTGGAATTATGAAATTTGCCTTTTCCAAGCCTAAATTTAAACCAGAAGAATTGGTGCAAACTATTATTGATTTAGCAGAGGTAAATCGCAAGGGACCAGCAGAACTAGAAAAAGAGTTACCAAATATTAAAAACCCCTTTATACAGGATGGTGTAGCATTTGTTACGCAGGGAATGAAATTAGATGATATGCGAGAAATTCTCGAGCAAAGGGAAGCGTTTCGATATAAACGTGAGCTACATGAATCGGAATTAATGAAAACTATGGGAACATATGCACCAGCTTTTGGTATGGTTGGAACATTGATTGGATTGGTTTTTATGTTGTTTGGCATGGGAGGGTCAGACAGTGATGGAGGTGGCGGAATAGATGGTATTGGTCCAGCAATGGGTGTAGCTCTTATTACTACATTCTATGGTACAATATTAGCAAATTTAATTTTTAATCCATTTGCTGAAAAAATTAAATCTAGAAATAAAGAGAATGTTCAGTGTTATCAATTAATGATAGAGGGTATTTGTTTATTACATCAAAAAAAACACCCCCTAGATGTTCGTGATAAGCTGACAGCATATATTCCTACAGAATTACGTTTAAAGCATTTTAAAGATGATGAATAAAAACCAGGTTGAACAGGTTGTTGATGAGGCTGTTGGCAGCATTAAGGAGGAACAGTCTTGGCTCTTGACATATGCAGATATGATGACTCTGCTATTTGCGTTCTTTGTTCTGCTGTTTTCATTGTCTTCTCCCGATCCTGTAAAAATATCACAAATGAAAGATGGTATGGGGGATCAACCAGAATTAAAATCATTTAATGCAGTTACCGAAGATTTTGAAGATATTATTGAAGAGCTGGGAATAGAAGAAAAAGCCAAGGTTGGTGCTGATCCAAGAGGGGTAACTTTAGAAATTGATGGAGACATTTGTTTTGAATCTGGCAGTACAATTATTCATAACACCTTAGAAGCAGTTCTTAGACAGGCGTCATCAAAAGTTTTTGCTCAGCAAGATGATTTTAGATTAATAGTTGTAGAGGGACATACAGATTCAGACAACATTCCTAAATCATTGCAACAAATTTATCCTTCAAATTGGGAATTATCTTCAGCAAGAGCATCAAAAGTTGTAAATTATTTGATTGATATTGGTGTAAATTCTGGTAAATTACAGGCATCGGGATATGCTGATAGATGGCCTGCAAGCTTAACATGGTATGATGTTAGAAGCGGAAAGGTAACAGATAGCGTGATTGCTGAAAATAATAAAACTATAGAACAAAAAAAATCAAATAGACGAATTAAAATCGTATTTAGTAAAAATTAAATCTATTGGGAGATAGTATGAATCAACTACAAAAAATATTTACTCGATGTTTATTAACTTTATTTATTTTAGTAACAACCTTGTTTTCACAAAATGTTGAATTGATAACACAAAAAATAAATGTTGAAAATGCTATCAGAGATAAAGTAAATGTTACTATTAATAAATTATTAGAACAATCCCAGTATGTTATTATTGTAAATGCTAGAATGGATTTAAAAGCATTTTCAATGTCCGATGAAAAGGCGTCCCCATCTACAGGGTCTCAGTATAGCGCTATTCCAGGTCTTCTTCCAACAGTGCCACAAAACATCAAACAGAATACAGGCAATACATATCAGTATTCAGCAGATAAATATTTATTGTATGGACTAGATATTGCTATTTATTTAGAATCATCTATTGCAAACGGAGCAATGCGTCAAAACATACAAGCCTTGGTAAAAGAATCTATACCAGAAATTCAAGATTGTGAAGACTGTATTAGATTTGAAACAATGAACATGTCGGCTAGTGGCGCATCATCAAGCTATGATAATCTATTAGCTAAAATTGAAAAACTAGAAGAAGACAAAAGAAATGCAGAGCAGCAAATTCTAAATTGGAAATTTGACGAGCTGGAAAAACAATTAGCAATATCAGAAGATGCACGTACGGAATGGGAAAATCAAGCACGTCAACGTGAAAAGTCGCGTCAATTAGCAGATTCGGTTCGCATGTCAAATTTAGAATCTATTGAAAAGGAATATAGAAAAAAACAAGACTCGCTTTATTTAGTTACTTCTATTAAGCTAGATGAAGCTGTAAGGGGACGACTTGAGTCCAACGATCAATTGACTAACAAGTTAATGGATATTATTAAATCTGGGATAGATCCGAACGCTGATCCAGATTTATCTTTTCCTCCTCAGCAGGGTATGAGTACAACCACATTAGTTTTAGTGATTGCAGGTATTCTTTTTGCTGTAGGATTGGTTGTCGTTATTGTTCTAATGATGTCTAGAAAACCAGTTTATTTAAAGCCAAAAAGCAATAAGGTCAATCCAGCAGCAGACGACAATGAAGATTCTGTGAAAAATGTAGCGAGTCCAGCGGTTAATAATCCAACGCCTACTCCTTTTGATTTAGATTCAGCGACACATGCTAATGACAATTCAGATGTTGTGCGATCAGATTTAAAAGATTTACGTCAATCTGCAGTCGCTTTAGGAGTAAGTCAAAAAGATGGATCAAATCAAATCGTACAGGATTGGTTAGATACAGGATCAGGCGACAATACTAATGATAGTGAGCAAGAAGCAGGCGAAGAAGGGTCTGCATAAAATTTAATAACATTATAGGATTTCAATAATATGGATAATGAATTAATAGATGCTTTACCAGGATTAGATAAAGCGGCTATATTATTTCAGATTTTAGGAGAGTCTTTAGCGCTTACCATGTTTCAGGGTATTTCAGAAAGCGATATTTTGCGTATTAGGGTCCGAAGTAAAGAATTAAAAAACATTCCCTTTAATGTCAAACAGTTAATTTTAGAAGAGTTTTATTTTAAGTTAATGACGTTAAAGTACAGGAATATTAATAAAGATAAAAAGTTATTTGCTTTTTTAGATAGCTTAAATGATGAGCAAATTTATTATTTAATAACTACAGAATCCTCTAAGGTTATTGCTTTGACTTTAGATCAATTACCAGAAGAAAGAAAAATTAAAATTTTAAATCGTTTTTCTAATCAAATTAAGCACGAAATTATTATGCAGTTTGCTGATTTAACAGACATTCCTCTTGAAGGTATAGTGAATATAGCGCATGAACTTAAAAAGAAAATATCCTTTCTTCCTTCACCAAAAGAATTTACCAGAGGTGGCCCCAAAAGCATAGCGACATTATTAAATCAAATGTCTATTACTGAAGCAGATCAATATTTAGAACAAATTGCACAAGATGATCCTGAGCTTTATTCAGAAATCAAAAAACATTTTTTATCATTTGATGATTTATTAGAAATGCCAGACCATCTAATGGGAACATTTTGGAAAAATCCAGAACTTGATATCGACGCAATGGCTAAAGCACTAAAAGGACTTGATGAACAAACAGTAAATCAAATCATCTCTTTTCTTCCATCAAGAAAACAAAAAATGTTTACTCCTGTAACCACACCTTTATCAAAAAAAGATATAGAGACAGCTCAGTTATCAATAGTTCAACTCGCTAAAGATTTAGCAAAGGCAGGAGAAATTAATCTTGATGATATTTTATCAGAACAAGATATGATAGAATGAAAAAACTATTTTTTTTAGTTTTATTTTTAATTATATCATGCTCCAAAGAAGATATCTTAGAAGAAGTGCTTGATAAGGCCTTAGAAAATACCAATTATTGTAATACTACTGGAACTAATGCATCAGAATGTGTAGATATTCAATTAGAATGTCCACAAGGAGGATTTGAATATGGAGAGCCTGATTCCGATGTTTTTTGTAGCTGTACATGCCTGGAAACTTAAAATAAAAAAGCCTCATATTATTGAGGCTTTTTTATTAGACTAAGATTATTTAGTTAGCTCGTTAACTTCTACCAAGAATAATATTAACTAATGAGACTACATCAAGAACATTAATTTGTTCATCGTCATTAATATCTGAACATTGATTATATTCAGCATTAGGATCTAAAATTAAATTGACAGTTAATACAACATCAAGCACATTTATTTGAGTATCATCATTTGCATCGCCTAGCACATCACAGCCACCACCTAAATCAAGCTCAAGCATTACGTCATCCGCCCCATCACTAAAATAAAATTGAGCCATTCCGCTACCATCAAAATTAGCCGTAAAGGTTACACCTTCTGCATATGCATGGCTAGAAGGAATCATTTCCAGTGTTATATCATTGACCATTACTTGTTTAGTTGTAGCTAGGTTATTATCTAGGTCGGTATATGTTATAGAAATTTCATTTGTTTCAGCATTAAATGTAGGATTTGCTAATGTTGGAGCAGTGTTTCCATTTTGAATTTGTGTTGTCATCACCAATACTCCAGGATCAGATGTATCTAATATAGAAGGGGTTCCACCAGCAATAATATCAATCCCTGCACTAACAACTACGCCAACTAGCACGACTCCATTAAACGAGTTTGGCCATTCCCCCCACCCTGAATCATTAGTTATAATATTCAGCATTGAGTTGGCTTGTAAAGAATTTCCCGATGTTGAATATTGAAAGTCAGTACTCAAAACTTCAAAACCACTCACTTCACCAGTTGTTAAGTCACCATCAATTTTATATATACCAGGATATATTTGTCCAAGTCCCCCATTACCATAAACATAGGCATAAGCAGTTGGAGCATCACCAGCATCTGGGTTGACAACAGCAATTGAATATAAATTCCAAGGACCAAAGAAGCTTCCTTCATCACAACAGGAGCTATTTAAATCCATAGCTGCATACAATTTATTATCACTATAGGTTGCTCTCACTCCAACAATATCTTGACCTGAACCGGTGTCTCCAGTTGGATCTGTTGCCATAGCTGCATATAAGTTATTGCTTGGTGGCCACACATTATTTTGATTATAAGGAGATTGAGCTACTGTAATTTGTCCAAATCCTAAGCCTAGAGAACCTGAGTCGACAGAACCGCTTAAATACCAATGTACGTTGTCACCTCCATTAGTATTTGTTGTTGCGCCCCATGTGGTTTCATACCCTTCTTGATTAAGAGGAGCAACATTAGAGTTTTCAATCCAAGTATTTTGATTATCGGTAGAAACAAAAACGCTTGCAGAAGTATTTTCTGCCTGTGTTAATGAATCAGATAAGTCTGCATGTGTTACAAAATTAGTAGAGGGAGCAGAAGAACATAAATTGTCTAATAATTCCTCTCTCAATTGAGGCGTTGCTTGAGAAACTTTATATTTTGCTTCCATGGCTTCTTCCCAAATAGCCTGAAACACCTTTTTTGTAAGTTCATCGTTTTGCTGTGTAGTATTAAAATTTTCACTAAATAAAAAGCTAGACACAATTAATACTAAACATAAATTTAATTTTTTCATAATATATACCTCATTAATTATTAATCGTTACAAATATACTAATTTAACTAATATAAATAACAGATTATTTTGTTACAATAATTATCAAGCAATTTGAGCAAGCGTTAAGCTAGCTATAGGAACACGATAAGGTGAACAGCTAACATAATCAACACCAGCATTAACTAAGAATTTAATAGATTTAGGATCACCTCCATGCTCTCCACATATTCCAATTTTGATATCTGGTTTTACTGTTTTTGCTTTTTTGATTGCAATGATAATTAATTCACCAACACCCTCAATATCAAGAGATTCAAAGGGATCATTTTTTATAATTTTTTGACTCATATATTCAGGCAAAAAACTACCAATATCATCTCTAGAAAAACCAAATGTAGTTTGTGTCAGGTCGTTTGTGCCAAATGACAGAAAGTCTGCATGAAGTGCTATTTTATCTGCAATTAAACAAGCTCGCGGCAATTCTATCATTGTCCCTATTTTTATACTTGGTTTTTTTATTAATGATTGATTTGAAAAAATATTATTAAGAGCAGATTGAATTACATGTTTTTGATTTATAAATTCACCCACATTCCCAACGAGAGGAACCATTATTTCAGGCTTAGGGCTATATCCTTCTTTTATAAGTTGACTTGTAGCCCTTGCAATTGCTTGAGTTTGCATTTCTGTAATTTCTGGATATGTAACCGCTAAACGACAGCCTCTATGCCCCAGCATAGGATTGGATTCATGAAGAATATCAATAGTTTGTTTTAGAGTTGATTTAGTTATTTTTAAATCTTTAGCTAGTTTATTAATTTGATAATCATTGTTAGGCAAAAATTCATGAAGCGGTGGATCTAACAGTCTAATAGTTACCGGTTTGTCATCCATTATTTTTAGAATTTTGTAAAAGTCTTTTTGTTGATAAGGTAATAATTCCATAATAGCACTTCTTCTATCAATAGATTTAGATGCTAAAATCATTTTTCTCATCGCTATAATTCTTTCTGGTTCAAAAAACATATGTTCTGTTCTGCATAGTCCTATGCCCTGCGCACCCAAGGCTAAAGCGTTAGAAGAATCTTTTTTTCTATCTGCATTAGTTCTAACTGTAATTTTTTTCTTTTTGTTTATAATTTCTAACAATCGACTAAACAGCTCGTTTTTTTTAATCTTTGGCTTTGTTAGTTCTACCTTACCAATATAAACCAGCCCTTTAGAGCCATCAAGCGTAATCCAGTCCCCCTGTTTAATTGTATGACTGCTAGTAGAGCAGCTTTTATCTTTATAATTAATAGAAATATCGTTACAGCCAACGACACAACACTTTCCCCAGCCGCGCGCCACAAGAGCAGCATGAGAAGTCATTCCTCCTTTAGATGTAAGGATTGCATTTGATACAAACATTCCCTGAACATCTTCAGGAGAGGTCTCTTCTCTTACCAAAATAACTTGTTTCCCTTTATTAAAATATATCTCAGCATCTTCTGGAGTAAAGACTACCTGTCCTGTTGCGCATCCTGGACCAGCGGGTAGCCCTTTACCTGCAATATCCAAGTTATGATTTTTATTATAATTAATTGTTGGAAGCAAGATTTCATTAATATGTTTAGGTTGAATTTTATTAATCATAGATTTTTGGCTATGCATTTTTTCACTTAACATATCTAATGCAATCTTAATTGTTGCAAAACCATTTCTTTTGCCTTTTCTGGTTTGCAATAGCCATAATTTATTTTTTTCAATAGTGAATTCTATATCTTGCATTTCATTATAATGATGTTCTAATTTTTTTTGTATTTTATTTAATTCTTTATACATTGATGGCATTTGATTTTCTAGGTCTTGCTTAGAATTATTGCTTATTGGATTGGGAGTTCTAATGCCTGCAACGACATCTTCTCCCTGTGCATTACGTAGCCATTCTCCAAAAAACTTTTTTTCTCCAGTTGAAGGATTGCGTGTAAAGCCAACGCCGGTTGCAGAGTCGTGTCCCATATTTCCAAATACCATACACTGAATATTGACAGCTGTTCCCCATTCATGGGGTATGTTTTCTATGTTTCTATATTCCATTGCACGTTTACAGTTCCATGAATGCATAACAGCTTCAATTGCACCCCATAACTGATCTTTGTGATTTTGAGGGAATGGAATATTAAAATTGTCAGAAATTATATTATTAAATTTTTCACATAGCTCAATAAGTTGTTTTTCATTTAAGTCGCTATCTTTTTTCACCTTGCTTTTTAATTTTATATTACTAAGTCTTTGTTCTAATTTTATTCTAATACCTTTTTTATTTTCATTTGCTTCCATAACAACATCAGCATACATCATTAAAAGTCTTCTGTATGAATCATATGCAAATTTTTGATTTTGAGTTTGCCTGATGAGTCCCTTAATTGTTTTTTGAGTTAAGCCAATATTGAGAACAGTTTCCATCATTCCAGGCATAGATTGCCTTGCGCCGGATCTAACTGATAACAACAATGGATTCTTGGAATCCCCAAATTTTTTGTTGATTGTAGATTCTATCGTTTTTAATGCATCTCTGACTTGTTTTTTAAAACCAGAAGGATATTTTTGATATTTCATGTAATGTGTGCATACTTCAGTGCTAATGGTAAATCCAGGAGGAACGGGGATTGACAAATTACACATTTCAGCCAGATTAGCGCCCTTTCCTCCCAAAATGTCTTGCATTTTGTTGGAGCCCTCAGCGTTATTTGGTAAAAATAAATAAACGTACTTCTTCATAAATTAATTTTCACGAATTGTTACACAATTTAGTTAAAAGGATTTTGTAAATTACAATAGTAAATGATATTTGACAACCTAATATCGTTGAAAAATTGAGGCCATTAGGTAAAAAGTAAATATTGAACATGCCTATTTGCTTGTATTTAAAGATTATGTTATTTAATTTAAATCGTGCAAATCGTGCATTTTAAATATAAAATGATAAATAACTTATAGGGAGAGCTTATGATTAAGCTATTATTAAGCATATATATGTTGTCATTTAGTTTGATTTTTGCATCAGACTGTGTAGTGATCAACGAAATTCATTATAATCCAGACATTGATCAGGGGCAAGCTGATTCTGATTACGAATTTGTTGAACTATATAATAAGTGTAATGATTCTGTTAACATTTCCCATTGGTCATTATACAAACATGATAATTGTTGGGGCTGTTATTATGAAGAAATTTATCAATTTGAATCTAATGTACACATTGGTGCGAATGAATATGTGGTTTTAGCCCATAATAGTAATCTATATGAAAATAGTATTGATTGGGGAGATGAGTATTTACCTAATTATGGAACAGAGTTGATTTTGGTTGACTCTTCTTGTAACGGCTATAATATTAAAGACTATGTACATTATGATGACCAATCTCCTTGGCCGCATGAGCCTGATGGTCACGGACCTTCATTAGAGCTAGTTAATCCTCATGCCGATAATAATGATCCGCATTCTTGGCAGCCAAGTTATGTTTTTGGCGGAACGCCCAACCAAGAGAATTCAAATTTTAATGATGAAGAACTGTGTTCAGAATTAAGCTACTGGGAATGTATTGAAAATTCAAATTGTGAATGGATGAGCTCAGGATGGTGGGGCGGTGATTGTGTGAATAATGAAACCGATGATAATGATGAATCAGATGAAAACGAAGATGAATCAGATGATGAGGAAGACAGCCCTGTTGCATTTATTGGTTTTGGTAATTATTCTAATGGCATTGTTGAGGTTTTGATTGATTCTAATACTCCTTTAGCAGGCTTTCAGTTTGGCCTTGAAGATCTTTCTTTATCAAGCGCTTTCGGTGGTTTAGCTGAAGAAAATAATTTTACAGTAGAGTATAGCTCTGCTACAAATATGGTAATTGGATTTTCGCTTCAGGGCAATGTTTTAAATCCAGGAACATATATTTTAACAAATTTACAGATAGACTCAATGTCTGGAAGTGGATGTATTATAGACGCGATTATATCTGATCCAGCTGGAGAACCTATTGAGGTAATTTATGGCGATTGTTTAGAATTTGACAATAATGTTTATGGATGCACAGACTTAGATGCATGTAATTATGAAGTTGATGCTACTGCAGATAATGGAACTTGTGAGTATGCATTAGAAAATTTTGACTGTGATTTAAACTGCTTAGTAGAAATAGATTGCTTAGGTATATGTGGTGGTGATGCCGTTGTTGATGA
>MDTG01404131.1_pt1 | contig 19510 bp, 28 predicted proteins | sample 811421 | NCBI WGS metagenome assembly MDTG01 (sample SAMN05326645, study PRJNA326480) | marine metagenome | isolation source: seawater | place: Pacific Ocean: South East | collected 2011
GTAATAACTGGTACTGGAAAAAGACCTCTTAAATCTTTAGCTGAAATGCTTAAAGGAAAACAAGGTAGGTTTAGACAAAATCTTCTTGGTAAAAGAGTAGATTATTCTGGTAGATCAGTAATTGTAGTCGGCCCTGAATTAAAGTTACATCAATGTGGTCTACCAAAGAAAATGGCTCTCGAACTATTTAAACCTTTCTTATACGCAAGATTAGACAAACTTGGTTTGGCAACAACCATCAAACAAGCAAAAAGATTGGTGGAAAAAGAAAAAAGTGAAGTTTGGGATTCGTTAGAGCATATTATAAGAGAACATCCTATCTTATTAAACAGAGCCCCAACTCTTCATAGGCTTGGAGTTCAAGCATTTGAAGCAAAATTGATTGAAGGTAATGCTATTGAGTTACACCCATTAGTTTGTGCCGCATTCAATGCTGATTTTGATGGAGATCAAATGGCAGTTCATATTCCACTAAGTTTAGAGGCTCAGCTTGAAGCAAGGGTTTTGATGATGTCAACTAATAATATTTTAAGTCCATCAAATGGTAAACCAATAATAGTACCTAGTCAGGACATTGTTTTAGGCATTTACTATCTATCTCAGGACAATGAAGATGAAAAGAAAAAGACAAAAGGAATTTTTCAAAGTGTAGAAGAAATAGAACAAGCTTTAGAAAATAAATCTATTAGTTTGCACTCCAAGATAATATCTGTATTTAAAACTATAGATGAAAAAGGTAATAAAATTAAAGAAAAATACACAAGCACGGCAGGAAGATTTTTACTTGCAAATCTTTTACCTAAAAATAGCAATATAAAATTTAATTTGATTAATAAACTTTTAACTAAAAAAAATGTTTCAGAAGTTATAGATACTATATTCAGATATTGCGGCCAAAAAGAAACTGTTATTTTCTGTGATAGGATCAAAACATTAGGATTTAAACATGCATTTAAAGCAGGTATCTCATTTGGTAAAGACGATTTAATCATACCAAAAACAAAAGAAAGTCTTATTAACAGTACAAAAAAACAAATCGAGGAATATGAAAAGCAATATTCAGATGGCCTAATAACTCGAGGGGAAAAATATAATAAAGTAGTTGATGTCTGGTCGAAATGTACAGACACAGTAGCAAATGAAATGATGAGAGAAATTTCGTCAGCAGAAAAAATTTATGAGGATGACAGGATAGAAACTAACTCAGTTTATATGATGGCTGACTCTGGCGCGAGAGGCTCACAAGCACAAATGAAACAATTAGCTGGCATGAGAGGTTTAATTGCTAAACCATCTGGAGAAATTATTGAAACACCGATTATTTCAAATTTTAAAGAGGGATTATCCGTTTTAGAATATTTTAACTCTACGCATGGAGCACGAAAAGGTTTAGCGGATACTGCTTTAAAAACTGCAAATTCAGGATATTTAACAAGAAGATTATGTGATGTTGCTCAAGACGTTCAAATAACAAAAAAAGAATGTGATCCAAAAAAGAGATCCTCAGTAAATATATCTGAGATTATTGAAGGAGGAAACATATTAGTGAGTTTATCAGAGAGAGTTCTGGGTCGAGTAATAGCTGAAAATATAAAGAATCCTGTTACTGGGGAAGTCATTATTAAAAAAGATAAGTTAATTGATGAATTTGATTGTGAAAAAATTGATGCTGCCGGTGTAAAATCAATAAATGTTTATTCTGTCATAACTTGCGCCTCTACTAGAGGAGTATGTCAAATTTGCTATGGAAGAGATTTAGCTCGAGGAAAACTAGTAAGCGTAGGGGAAGCGGTAGGTATGATAGCCGCTCAATCAATTGGTGAACCGGGGACACAGTTAACCATGAGAACCTTTCACGTAGGAGGTACAGCTCAAATTAAAGAAGAGTCCCAAATAGTTGCACAAACGAATGGAAAATTAAATATTATTAATAAAAACCTAATTGAGGATTCTAAAAAAAATACAATAGTTATGGGAAGAAATACTCAATTAAGTATCGAAGATGACAATGGTAGGCAATTAGCAATTTATAAAGTTAACTATGGGTCAAAGCTATTTTTCAAAGATGGTGAGAAAATTCAAAAAGGAAAAAAAATTGCCGAGTGGGATCCTTACACATTACCTGTAATAGCAGAAACTAGCGGTATTGCAAATTATATGGATTTAATGGAGGGAAGTTCTTTAACCGAAACACTAGATGACGCAACAGGTCTTTCATCAAAATCAGTAACTGATTGGAAATCGTCCTCTAAAAATTCAGAGCTTAAACCAAGAATAACTCTTAGGAATGAAAAAGGAGAAATTATAAAAAAAGCAGACGGTAACGAAGCTAGGTATTATCTTGTTCCAGATACAATTTTATCAGTGAAAGATGGGCAGAAAATTTCAGCTGGAGATGTTTTAGCGAGACTTCCAAAAGAAACTTCTAAAACAAAAGATATTACCGGAGGCCTACCGAGAGTGGCCGAACTCTTTGAAGCAAGAAGACCTAAAGATAGTGCGATTATAGCCGAAAATGATGGGATGATACAGTTTGGTAAAGAAGTTAGAGGAAAACAAAAAATCTCAATTGTTTCAGCTAGTGGAGAAACTTCAAATTATTTAATTCCAAAAGGAAAACATGTAAATTTTAACCAAGGTGAAAAAATTAAGAAAGGTGAATACTTGTTAGATGGTAGTCCTGCGCCTCACGATATTTTAAGAATTTTAGGAGTTGAAAAATTAACAGAATATTTTGTCACTGAAGTTCAAGAGGTCTATAGACTTCAAGGTGTTGTTATCAATGATAAACATATTGAAACTATAGTTAGACAAATGCTTAAAAGGGTTGAGGTAAAAGATCCGGGAGATTCTGAACTATTAGTAGGTGAGGTAATAGATTTACTAGATATTCTTCCTATTAATGAAAAACTTAAAGAAGAAAAAAAGAAACCAGCAATTTATGAGAGAGTTTTATTAGGTATTACAAAAGCATCATTACAAACAAATTCTTTTATTTCAGCTGCATCATTTCAAGAAACAACAAGAGTTTTAACTGATGCTTCGGTGAAAGGTAAAACAGATTCATTAGAAGGTTTAAAAGAAAATGTAATTGTAGGAAGGTTAGTACCGGCTGGTACAGGATTAACCAAAATGGAATGGGACAAACAAGCTAAAGAACAAGATAAAGCTAGATTAGAGGAATTGAAAAAACAAGAGCTAGAATCCGCTAATACAGCGCCTGAACAGACAGCATAGACAGAAGATTTGATCTCATTATTCGTTGACTTTTATTAATTCAATGATAGTTTACGGCAATTTTGAAAGTTAGAAGTAAGGTCGATTATAACCTTAAACACTAACAATTATTCCGCACTGGTTATTTCTTACTTTTTGCTTCAAAATATTATTATGCCAACAATAAATCAGTTGATTAAAAAGAAAAGTAGAATAAAGCCATTAGCAAGGAATAAAGTCCCAGCACTTGAAAGGCAACCTTTAAAAAGAGGTGTATGTGTTAAAGTTTACACTACTACTCCAAAAAAACCTAATTCAGCATTGAGAAAAGTAGCTAGAGTAAGATTATCAAATGGGTTTGAAGTCACAGCTTATATTCCTGGGGAAGGACACAATTTGCAAGAGCATTCTGTAGTTCTTCTTAGAGGTGGAAGAGTTAAGGACTTACCAGGGGTAAGATATCATATTTTACGTGGTAATTTGGATACTCAAGGCGTCACTAATCGTAAACAAAGAAGATCATTGTATGGAGCAAAAAAACCTAAATAATTATGTCGAGAAAACGTAAAGCTCCTGTTCGAAAAGTTTATCCTGACCCTAGATATCATTCTGAGGTGGTATCAAAATTTATTAATTCAATAATGTACGACGGAAAAAGATCTACAGCAGAAAAAATATTATACGATGCACTAGAACAAATAAAATCAAAAAGTAAAGAAGATCCAATAAAAATTTTTAATACTGCCATTAGCAATGTGAAACCTAATTTAGAATGTCGATCAAGGCGAGTTGGCGGAGCTACATATCAAGTACCTGTAGAGGTTAAGACCAAAAGAGGACAAGCATTGGCTTTAAGATGGATAATGGATGCAACAAGAAAAAGAAAAAATAAAACAATGGCTGAGAAACTTTATTTTGAAATTATGGATGCCTCACAAAATAAAGGCTCAGCGATAAAAAAGAGAGAGGATACTCATAAAATGGCAGAGTCAAATAAAGCTTTTGCACATTTTAGATGGTAAAATAGTATGGCTAAATATAGTTTAGATAAATATCGAAACATAGGTATCATGGCCCACATAGACGCTGGAAAGACCACTACTACTGAAAGAGTTTTATACTATACTGGCAAAAGCCATAAGATTGGCGAAGTGCATGATGGAGCCGCAACCATGGACTGGATGGAACAAGAACAAGAGAGAGGGATTACTATCACATCTGCAGCAACAACATGTTTTTGGAGAGAGCATAGAATTAATATTATAGATACTCCAGGCCATGTTGATTTTACCATTGAGGTAGAAAGATCACTCAAAGTTTTAGATGGAGCAGTTGCAGTATTTGATGGAGTTGCTGGAGTTGAACCTCAGTCTGAAACTGTATGGAGACAGGCAGATAAATATAAAGTTCCAAGAATATGTTTCGTGAATAAACTTGATAGAACCGGTGCAGATTTTTACAGATGCGTAGATATGATAAAAGAGAGACTTGGTTGTAATCCTTTACCTCTACAACTTCCCATAGGATCCGAGGCTGAATTAAAAGGTGTAATTGATTTGGTTAAAATGAAAGGCGTAGTTTGGCAAAATGAGGATCTAGGAGCTAAGTTCGATTACGTAGACATTCCAGAAGAACTTAAAGAAAAAGCAAATAAATATAGGAAAGAGCTGGTAGAGACAGCAGTAGAACAAGACGAAAAACTTATGGAGGCATATCTAGATGGCAAGGAACCATCTGAAATTGACCTTATTAAATGTATCAGAAAAGGAACACTAGAATTTAGCTTTGTTCCAATATTAACTGGATCTGCCTTTAAAAACAAGGGAGTACAACCACTGTTAGATGCAGTGATTGATTACTTACCAAGCCCTAAAGATCTAGGCTCAATAGACGGAACTAAAGTTGGATCTGATGAGACGTTAACAATGAAATTTGATGAAAAAGAGAATTTTTCTGCATTAGCATTCAAAGTAGCGAACGATCCCTTTGTTGGGTCGTTAACTTTTATAAGAATTTATTCTGGAACTTTAAATGCTGGAACCTCAATATTGAATTCATCAAAAGACAAGGATGAAAGAATTGGCAGAATGCTTTTAATGCATGCAAATAGTAGAGAAGATATTAAATCTGCTACAACAGGTGATATTGTTGCGTTAGCAGGCTTAAAACATACTATAACTGGTCATACTTTATGTGACTCTAAAAATCCAATTCTTCTTGAACCTATGGAGTTTCCTGATCCGGTAATAGAAATCGCAGTTGAACCAAAAACAAAAGGTGATCAGGAAAAAATGGGAGAAGCACTTGCAAGATTAGCTAAAGAAGATCCGTCATTTAGGGTTTCTTCAGATGAAGAGTCAGGACAAACAATTATTAAAGGCATGGGGGAACTTCATTTGGATATAATTGTTGATCGAATGAAAAGAGAGTTTAAAGTTGAAGCAAATATAGGTGCTCCTCAAGTAGCTTATAGAGAAACTATATTAAGTGCAGCCGAAATGGAATATATTCACAAAAAACAAAGTGGTGGCGCAGGGCAGTTTGCAAAAGTAAGATTAAGCGTAGAACCGTTGGAGGCCGGTAAAGGTAGAGAAATTGAAAATTTAATTAAAGGCGGTGCTATACCAAAAGAATATATACCTGGTGTTGAGAAAGGTGTTGAGGGAGTAGCCGATAGTGGTATTTTAGCTGGTTTTCCCATTATAGATTATAAAGTTAAAATTTTAGATGGATTACATCACGATGTTGATTCTAGTGTATTAGCATTTGAAATAGCTAGCAGATCATGTTTTAGAGAGGCTTGTCAAAAAGCTACATTAAAATTATTAGAACCAATGATGAAAGTCGAAGTAGTTACACCAGAAGAATTTATGGGAGATGTTATTGGAGACCTAAATAGCAGAAGAGGTCAAGTCGGATCCACTGAGCCGAGAGGAAACGCAACAGCAATTAATGCTGTTGTACCTTTAGCAAATATGTTTGGTTATATAAATAATCTTAGATCATCAACCCAAGGAAGAGCGCAATATACAATGCAATTTAGTCATTACGACAAGGTTCCACAAAATGTACAAGATGAGGTAACAAAAAAATTAGCTTAGATTATGGAAAATCAAAATATTAGAATACACTTAAAAGCTTACGATAATAAGATTTTAGACTTATCTACTGAGGAAATAGTAAACACAGCGAAAAGGACTGGAGCACAAGTGAAAGGTCCAATACCATTACCAACTCGAATAGAAAGATATACAGTCTTAAGATCCCCTCATATAGATAAAAAAAGTAGAGAACAGTTTGAGTCAAGAACACATAAAAGGTTAATTGATATTATAGAACCAACTCCACAAACAGTAGAGGCATTGATGAAGCTCGACCTCGCTTCAGGAGTAGATATAGAAATTAAAATATAAATTATGAGCATTGGATTGATAGGAACAAAAATAGGTATGACAAGGGAGTTTATGGAAACTGGTCAGTCTGTACCTGTTACTGTTGTTAGGGTTGAGAAAGGAAGAGTTTTGGACGTTATTAGTAAGGATAAGAGAGGATATAACGCTGTTAAAATTGGTTTTTTCAAAATAAAAAACTCTAAACTTTCAAAACAAATGAAAGGTTATTTTGCTAAAAAAAACACAGAACCAAAGAGAATTCTGAAAGAGTTTAGAGTTGGTAATAATGATCAATATAAAGAAGGAAATGAATTAGGTTTAGAAATTTTTAAAGATAAAAAGTTCATAGACGTAAGATCAAAAACTATTGGTAAGGGATTTGCTGGAGTTATGAAGAGATGGAATTTTGGGGGCTTAAGAGCTTCCCATGGAGTATCAGTTTCTCACAGATCTCATGGATCAACAGGTCAAAGGCAAGATCCAGGAAAAGTTTTTAAAGGAAAAAAAATGGCAGGCCATATGGGGGATAAACTAAGAACTATACTAAATTTAGAAATTATTAAATCTGATCTAGAGAATAATCTCCTTTATTTAAAAGGTTCAATACCTGGCTCCAAAAATTCAACAGTATTTTTAAGAGAGTCAGTAAAAAATGTTACAAGAAAAACTATAAAGGAAAAATTTGAAGCAAAATTAAAAGTAGCAGCAGCTAAGAAGGGAAAAAAATAAATGAAATTTCCTATTTTAAATTTAGACAGTGAAAAAAAAGAGATGATTGAAATATCAGACAAACTCGTAAAATTAAAAATTAACTATAAATTAATAAAATACGTCATTGATTGGCAATTAAATCACTCAAAACCAAGAATTGCTAAAACAAAACAAAGAAATGAAATTAAAGGATCTACAAGAAAAATTGTGGCACAAAAAGGTAGCGGAGGCGCTAGACATGCAAGTAAAAAAGCTCCATTGTTTGTCGGAGGTGGTGTAGCGCATGGACCAAAAGGCTCTGTTTATAAAATTAAGAAAATAAATAAAAAGATGAGAAAATTAGCTTTGGCACAAACATTATCAAAAAAAACATTAGAAAAAAATCTTTATATTTTGGCTGATGTAAAAAAAGAAATTAAAAAAACAAAAGAGTTTAATAATTTTTTAGAAAGAAATAAAATTTCAAATGTTTTAATAATATCTGACAATGACTCACTCAAAAATATAAATAGATCTGCAAGAAATATTAAAAACGTTAAACTAATTAAAGATGAAGGAGCTAATGTTTATGACATTTTTAAATATAAAAATATTTTGATTACCTTATCGTCTGCAAAAAAAATACAATCAAGAGTTCTAAATGAAAAAAATTAATTATATAGACTCTATAAGGAGTCCAATTATTACTGAAAAGGCAACAATCTTATCTGAGCAAAATAAGACTGTTTTTAAAGTGCATGAGAAAGCAAACAAATTAAGTATAAAAAAAAATATTGAAAAATTGTTTAAAGTAAATGTAATTAAAATAAATATTATAAACCAAAAGCCTAAAACCAAAATTAAGCAAGGAAAAAAAACTTATAAAACCGGATATAAAAAAGCAATAATAACTCTAAAAAAAGGTCAAAGTATCGACCTAACTACAGGAATTTAATTAATGCCTTTAAAAACTTTTAAGCCGTATACAAAATCAACAAGAGGCACAGTTGTCATAGATAAAAGTTCTTTATGGAAAGGCTCTCCATACAAACCTCTAACAAAAGGTCAAAATTTTACAGGCGGTAGAAATAATTACGGTCGTATTACATCAAGACATATTGGTGGTGGCTCTAAACATAAATATAGAATTATAGACTTTCATCGAAAGAAAAAGAATATACCTGGAACAGTGGAGAGAATAGAGTATGATCCTAATAGGACTGCATATATAGCTTTAATAAATTATAAAGATAACGAAAAATCTTACATCATTTGCCCACACGGGTTAAAAAAAGGTGATATTGTAGAAGCAGGTAAAAACGTTGAAATTAAATTAGGCAACTCTCTTGAATTAAGAGATATTCCGCCAGGAACATTACTACATAATGTAGAGTTAATTCCAGGAAATGGAGCTAAGTTAGCTAGGTCAGCTGGTTCTCAAGTGACATTATCTGGATTTGATGGCGATTATGCAATTCTAAAACTTGCTTCAGGTGAAACAAGGAAAGTGAGCAGTTCTTGTGTTGGTACAATTGGATCTGTTTCAAATCCAGATCAAAAAAACATTAAAATTGGTAAAGCTGGAAGAAATAGATGGAGAGGTAAAAGACCACAAACTAGGGGAGTTGCTATGAACCCAGTCGATCATCCCCATGGAGGAGGTGAAGGTAAAACTTCTGGAGGAAGAAGTCCTGTTTCCCCGTGGGGTCAATCTGCCAAAGGACTAAAAACAAGAAAACCTAAAAGAAGTGACAAATTTATAATTAATAGAAGAAAGAAAAGGAATAAATAGTAATGACAAGATCAATTTGGAAAGGACCGTTCGTGCATCCTAGTTTGTTAAAAAAAATAGACAAACTAAAGGATGGTTCAAATAAAAAACCTATAAAAACTTGGTCCAGAAACTCGACCATTATTCCCGACTTCGTAGGTCATAGCTTTATGATTCATAATGGAAAGACGTTTATACCAATAACTATTTCTGAGGAAATGGTAGGACACAAATTAGGTGAATTTGCCCCAACTCGAACTTTTAAAGGTCATACACCAGCTGATAAAAAAGCTGCAGCCACTGCTAGCACTGAGACAAAACCAGCTTCAGGAGATAAAAAATAATGGAAAAAAATAATACATTAGTAAGAGCAATAAATAAAAATGTAAGGACAAGTCCAAGAAAACTTGCTTTAATATGCAATTTTATTAAGGGTAAAAAAGCAGATATAGCTCTGAGAGATTTAGAGTTTACAAGAAAAAGAATAGCAAAGGATGTTAGCAAAACTGTAAAGTCTGCAATTTCAAATGCAGAGAACAATAATCAATTTGATATAGATAATTTATTTGTAAAAGAGGCTTTTGTAGGAAAATCAATTGTAATGAAAAGATATCGACCTAGAGCCAAAGGTAGAGCAAGTCCGATAAAAAAGCCATACAGCAGGTTAACTATCATATTAGAGGAAAAAAAAGGTAAAAAATAATGGGACAAAAAATTAATCCAATTGGACTTAGGCTAGGTATTAATAGGGGTTGGGACTCCACATGGTTTGCTAAAAAAAAGGACTTTGGTAAATATTTAATTGAAGATTATAAAATAAGAAATTATATCAAGAAAAATATAGTGAACTCTGGTGTATCTGAAATTACGATAGAGAGATCATCAAAAAAATGCACTGTTTCAATCAATACATCTAGACCAGGATTTGTAATTGGAAAAAAAGGTGCTGATATAGAAAAAATAAAAAAAAATATCATGAAAATCACTGATAGTGACGTTAACGTGAACATTAAAGAGATAAAAAAACCTGAATTAAATTCTAATTTAGTTGCTGAAAATATTGCACAACAATTAGTAAAAAGAATAGCATATAGAAGGGCTATGAAAAGAGCAATGCAATCAGCGATGAGACTAAACGCCAAAGGCATTAAAGTCATGCTTAGTGGTAGATTAGCTGGAAATGAAATTGCACGAACTGAGTGGTTAAGAGAAGGAAGTATACCTTCACATACGCTAAGAGCAGATATAGATTATGGATTTGCAGAAGCGTTAACAACTTACGGAATTATAGGTGTTAAAGTTTGGATCTATAAAGGGGAACTTATGGCTAAAGATATTGAAAAAGAAAAAAAAGAGAGGGTAAAAAATGCTTCAACCAGTAAGAACTAAATATAGAAAAGCATTTAAAGGCAGGATACATGGACATGCAAGTAGAGCCGTTAAATTAAACTACGGACAATATGGTCTTAAAGCAGTAGAACCAGAGAGAATCATAGGTAAACAAATAGAAGCAGCTAGAGTCGCATTAACTAGGTACATGAAAAGAACAGGTAAAGTATGGACTAGAATCTTTCCAAACATTCCAGTATCAAAAAAACCAACAGAGGTGAGAATGGGTAAAGGAAAAGGATCCCCAGAATATTATGCTTGTCGGGTCAAACCAGGAAGAATAATCTTCGAAATTGACGGTGTAAGCGAGGATGTTGCAAAAGAAGCACTTTATAAAGCTTCAGCTAAATTACCTATTAAAACTAAATTTATTAAAAGATAATATGTCGAAAAAAAAAGAGGAAAAACAAATGACAAAAGATCAGGCTGAAAAAAAAATATTATCTTTAAAAAAAGAGCTATTTAATATCAGATTTAAAAAGATAAACAATCAAGTCAACAATCCTGCTCAGTACAATCAAATTAAGAAAAGTATTGCAAGATTATATACAACTATAAAAAATTCAAAATGACAAAAAAAATTTTAAAAGGAATTGTTACTAGTTCAAAAAATAATAAAACGATTGTTGTCGAAGTTACAAGGAAGTTCAAACATCCATTTTATGAGAAAGTTATTAAAAGATCAAAAAAATATCATGCCCATGATGAAAAAAATAAATTTAAAGAAGGGGAAAAAGTTTCAATTATAGAATGCAAACCTATATCCAAAAAAAAAACATGGCAGGTATTAGAATAATGATTCAGATTCAAACAGAGTTATTAGTCGCAGATAATACGGGCGCAAAAAGAGTTGAGTGCATAAAGGTTCTTGGAGGATCAAAAAGGCGTTATGCATCCGTAGGGGATATAATCGTTATTAGCGTAAAAGATGCAATTCCAAAAGGAAAAGTTAAAAAAGGAGCAGTGCACAAAGCAGTAGTTGTTAGAACTAAAAAAGAAATATACCGAGACGATGGTTCAAAAGTACAATTTGACACTAATGCGGTAGTTTTAACAGATGAAAAAGGTGAGCCTATTGGTACTAGAATATTTGGACCTGTGACTAGAGAGCTTAGATCAAAAGGTCATACAAAAATAATTTCTTTAGCTCCAGAGGTATTATAATGATTTTAAAAAAAGGAATACAAGTAAAGGTTATTACAGGTAAAGACAAAGGAAAAACTGGGGAAATTTTAGAGATTAATAGGAAAGAAAATAAAGTTAAGATTAAGTCAATAAATATGATTAAAAAACATTTAAAACCAACTAAAGAAAATAAAGGCGGCATAATTTCAAAAGAAAATTTTATTAACTTATCTAATGTTAAAAATTTAGATGTTAAAAAAAATGAAAAAAAAACCAGGAGTAAGTAATGATACCTAGATTAAAAATAGCATATGACAAAGAAATCATCTCCAGATTAATGGGAAAACTTTCACTTAAAAATAAACATGAGGTACCTAAAATTGAAAAAATAATTCTTAACATGGGTTTGGGAGAAGATGGTTCTGATGGAAAAAAGCTTAAAGCGTGTTCAGAAGATATGGCTTTAATCGCTGGACAAAAACCGATCATTACAAAGTTTAAAAAATCAATATCAAACTTTAAAACTAGAAAAGGTTCAAACGCAGGCGTGAAAGTGACATTAAGGTCTATAAAAATGTACGAATTCATCGATAGATTAGTAAATATAGCTTTACCACGTATAAAAGATTTTAGAGGTTTATCGTTAAAAGGTATTGATAATTCAAATAATTATTCTTTTGGGATTAAAGAACATATAATTTTTCCTGAAGTTAATTTTGATAAAGTTGATAAAATAAGAGGTATGGACATTACAATAGTTACTACAAGTAAAAATAAACAAGGGACTTTAGAATTACTTAAAGAATTCAATTTTCCTTTAAACCAAAAAAAAAACTGAGGTATCAATGGCAAAAACTAGCGCTATACAAAAAAATTTAAAAAGAATAAAACTCGTCAAGAAATACGCAAAAAAAAGAGCGGAACTTAAAAAAATTATTAATAATAAAAAACTTGAACTCTCAGAAAGATTTGCGGCCCAACTTAAATTGAACAAATTACCTAAGAATTCATCAAAAATAAGAATAAGAAATCGTTGTGAGGTATCAGGTAGACCTCATGGTGTATATCGTAAACTGAGGATTTCTAGAATTGCTTTAAGAGACATGGCATCTGCTGGAAAGATACCTGGAATAACAAAATCAAGCTGGTAGGAGAAATATGACATTTACAGACCCCATAGGTGATATGTTTTCAAGAATAAGAAACGGTCAATTAAGATCATTAAATTCAGTTATTATACCATCATCCAATTTTAGAAAAAATATTTTAGAAATTTTGAAAAGTGAGGGATATATAAAAGATTTTTTTATTGAAAAAACTGAAAATAATAAAACTACTTTAAAAATCTCACTCAAATATTTTGAAGGAGATCCAGTGATTAAAGAAATTAAAAGAATATCTAAACCAGGTCGCAGAGTTTATTCTAGAGCTTCAAGTATACCAAAAGTAATGAATGGACTAGGCCTAGCTATTCTTTCAACACCCAAAGGAGTTATGAGTGATGTTGAGGCTAGAAAAAATAATTTAGGTGGAGAGGTAATTTGTAGGGTTTTTTAATGTCTAAAATTGGAAAAAAAAATATAATTCTACCAAAAGATTCATCAATAAAAATTGAGGGGTCTAATTTAACTATCTCTGGACCTAAAGGGACAAAAAAACTCTCTATTAATGATAAAATTTTTTCTTCTAAATTAAATGAAAGCGAATTTAAGATTGAACCAAAAGAAAAAAAAGTTGATAAAAAAACTTCAATACTCTGGGGGACATACAGAAGTTTGGTTAATAATGCTGTTGTTGGAGTATCTAAAGGTCATGAGAAGATTTTAGAACTAAATGGTGTGGGCTTTAGAGCAAACTTAAAAGGAGAATTATTAAATTTACAAATTGGTTTCAGTCACGATATAAATTTTAAAATTCCGAAAGAGATTAAAATTACTGTAGAAAAACAAACAATTATTAAAATAAATGGCGCCGATAAAGATCTAGTTTCAAAAATTGCAGCCGACATTAAAAATCTTAAACCTGTAGAGCCTTATAAAGGAAAAGGAATAAAAGAAAGAGGTCAATATGTTCTCAGAAAAGAGGGAAAGAAGAAATAATGAAAAAAATTAATAATAAAATAAAAAGAAAATTAAGAAATAGGAAAAAATTAAAAGATGTAAATGTAAAAAAATTTAGAATAACTGTTTCAAAATCCCTTAAAAATATGTCCGCTCAAATTATTGATGATGTAAATAATAAAACTTTAGTTTCTGCATCATCAGTAGAAAAAGATCTTAGGGTAAAAAAAATTAAAAAAATTGAAAAGTCGACTTTAATAGGTGAAATATTAGCAAAAAGAGCAAAAGAAAAAAATATAAGTCAAGTTTACTTTGATAGGGGTCAATATAAATATCACGGCAGACTTAAATCTTTTGCAGAAACACTTAGAAAAAATGGATTGAAATTTTAATATGATAGAAAACAAAAAAAATGAAATTGATTTAAAAGAAAAACTTGTTGCAATAAACAGAATTACTAAAGTTGTTAAAGGGGGCAGAAGGTTTGGATTTGCAGCGTTGGTTGTTGTTGGAAATCAAAAAGGTTCAATAGGCATTGGTCAAGGTAAATCAAAACAAGTGCCTGATGCTATAAAAAAAGCATCTGATGATGCGAAAAGAAATCTTATAAAGATTCCTTTAAAAGATGGAAGAACTCTTCACCACGATGTAAAAGGTAAAAATGGATCAGGTAAAGTTTTTTTAAGATCAGCTCCAGCCGGTACAGGAATAATTGCTGGTGGTCCAATAAGATCTGTTTGTGAAGTTTTAGGTATACAAGATGTCGTTGCAAAATCTCTTGGATCAGCTAATCCGCATAATGTATTAAAAGCATGCGTTAATGGATTAAAGTCTCAAAATTCTCCTAAAATTCTATCTGCTATAAGAGGTAAAACGATCTCAGAAATTATTCTTAAAAGAGAGGAAAATAAATGAACTTAAATACACTTGTAAAAAATAACAAAAAAAAAATTAGAGTTGGTAGAGGTATTGGTTCTGGTAAAGGCAAAACATCTTCAAGAGGACACAAAGGGCAAAAATCAAGATCAGGTGTTGCTATTAAAAGCTTTGAGGGAGGGCAAATGCCGTTATATAGAAGATTACCTAAAAGAGGCTTTAAAAGCTCAAAAAAAAATAATATAGCCATACTAAATTTGTCAAAAATTCAAAATATTTTAGATAAAGAGCAAAATGAAATAAAAAACAATATTGATCTAAAAATATTAAAAGAAAAAAATATAATAGGAAAAAAATATTTAAAATTAAAGATCCTTGGATCAGGCGAAATAAAAAAAAATCTTGAAATTTCAGCTAATTTTGCATCAAAACAAGCTTTGGCAAAAATAGAAAAAGCTGGAGGAAAATTAACCATAATTAAAAAATAATTTAATATGTCTAGTGAAACTCTCAATCAAGCAAGTTCATTTAGTCAAGCTAAAGATCTAAAGAACAGAATTTATTTTACTATATTAATACTTATTATTTATAGATTAGGCACTTATGTTCCATTAGCTGGAATTGACCCTACAGCATTAAAAGAAATAATGTCTACAAGTCAAAAAGGGCTTCTTGGTATGTTTAATATGTTTTCCGGCGGAGCTGTAACTAGAATGGCTATTTTCGCTTTAGGTATTATGCCTTATATTTCTTCTTCAATTATCGTTCAATTATTAACTGGAGTTTCAGATTATTTCAAAAATCTGAAGGAGCAAGGTGAAATTGGAAGAAAAAAAATTACTCAAATTACAAGATATGGAACTGTACTAATTGCTTTTCTTCAAGGATATGGTGTTGCAGTTGGATTAGAAAATGCAGGAAATTTAGTAATTGAACCAGGTTTATCATTTAGATTAATAACTACTTTGTCCTTAGTCGCAGGAACAACTTTTTTGATGTGGCTGGGGGAACAAATAACTTTAAGAGGTGTAGGAAATGGGATTTCTTTAATAATTTTTTCAGGTATCGTTGCAGAAATACCAAGAGCATTGGCATCTACTTTTGAATTAGGTAGAACTGGAGCTTTATCAGCTGTTATGATTGTAGGAATATTTATTTTAGTTATACTTACTGTTCTATTTATTGTTTTTTTCGAAAGAGCAATGAGAAAAATTTTAATAAATTATCCTAAGAGACAGGTAGGAAACAAAATGTATGGTGGTGAGTCCTCACACTTACCATTAAAAATAAATACAGCCGGTGTCATACCCGCAATTTTTGCTTCAGCTTTATTATTATTGCCAATAACAATTTCAAACTTTGGTTTTGCAGAGTCTGATACTTTTTTAAAAATATCTTCTATGTTTACTCAAGGACAACCACTCTATATGCTGCTTTACGCATCTGGTATAATATTTTTTGCTTTTTTTTATACCTCAATAGTTTTTAACCCAAAAGAAACAGCAGAAAATTTACGAAAATATGGAGGTTATATTCCTGGAATCAGACCTGGTGAAAGAACTGCTGAGTATATAGACACAATCCTGATTAGATTAACTACTGTTGGTTCACTATATTTAACGTTTGTTTGCTTAATGCCAGAATTTTTAATTGCTAAATATCCTATTCCATTTTATTTAGGCGGTACCTCAATATTAATTGTTGTTGTGGTTGCAATGGATACAGTTACACAAGTTCAAACAAGATTAATGAGCTCTCAATACGAGTCACTTATAAAAAAGACCAAGTTTGGAAAATAAATAAAGATGAATATAATTATTTTTGGACCACCGGGTGCTGGGAAAGGAACTCAATCAAAATTTATTGTTGAAAGATATAAGTTATATCAACTTTCAACTGGAGATCTTTTAAGATTTGAAATTAAAAATAAAACAGAAAAAGGAGCTAAAATATCGTCTATTATGAACTCTGGTGAGCTAGTATCTGATGAAATAGTAAATGAATTAATAGAAAAATTTATTTCAAATAATACTTTTAAGAATAAAATAATATTTGATGGATACCCAAGAAACATTACTCAAGCCAAAAATTTAGATAATCTTCTCAAAAAACATAAGCAGAAAATTAATATAATTTTAAAATTAACTGTCAGTTTGGAAACCATAAAAAAAAGAATCTTAGAGAGAAAAACACAAGAAAGAAGGGATGATGACAATGAAGTCGTAGCTATTAAAAGGTACGAGACTTATGAAAAATCCGCAAAAATTCTTTTAGATTATTACAAGCGATCAAATTTAGTCAAAGAGATAAATGGTGAAGCAGGAATATCTCGAATTAATAGTGAAATAAGCGAGATTATTGACGCTATCAAGGGTTGACTTTAAATGATTTCACAATATAAATACGCAGGACAATATTAATCACTACTTATGGCTCGTATTGCAGGAATAAACATTCCACAGAACAAAATTGTTAGCATTGCACTAACCTACATTCATGGAATTGGATTACATTCATCGAAATTAATATGTGAAAAATTAAATATAGCTTCCTCTAAAAGAGTGAATGAATTAACCGAAGAAGAAGTTTTAAAGATAAGAGAATTTATTGATGCGAATCATAAGGTTGAGGGAGATTTAAGAAGAGAAACATCTGTAAATATCAAAAGACTTGTAGACCTTGCTTGTTACAGAGGAACAAGACATAAAAAAAAACTTCCTGTGAGAGGTCAAAGAACCCAATGTAATGCCAGAACTCGTAAAGGTAAAGCGATTGCAATTGCAGGTAAAAAACTAACACCATTAAAAAAATAATTAACTTATGAATAAGAAAAATGAAAAAAGTGAAAAAAAAACTGAAAGTAAACCAGTAGATACAAAAAAAATAAGCTCTTTTAAAAAAAAGAAAAAAATTAAAAAAAATATTTCTTCAGGTATAGCTTATGTATATTCAACATTTAATAATACAATAATATCTATTGCTGATGAAAATGGTAACGTTATATCTTGGTCGTCCGCTGGCGCCAAAGGTTTTAAAGGCTCAAGAAAATCTACACCTTATGCTGCACAAATTGCTGCAGATGACGCTGGTGCAAAAGCTTATGAACAAGGTTTAAGAACTTTAACAGTTCAAGTAAAAGGTCCAGGATCTGGTAGAGAAACAGCTTTAAGATCTTTACAATCTAGAGGATTTAAAATTACGTCAATTAAAGACACAACACCTATGCCTCATAATGGAGCTAGACCACCTAAAAGAAGGAGAGTATAAATGCAAACTACATCGAATATAATAGATAAAAATTGGAAAGCTTTAATTAAGCCCAACAAATTAGATATCACTAGCAATGAAGACAAAACGGTAGCAAAAGTTGTTGCTGAGCCATTAGAAAAAGGTTTCGGTCAAACAATTGGTAATTCATTAAGAAGAATTTTATTATCCTCAATTCAAGGTGCAGCTGTAACAGCTATTCAAATAGATGGTGTTCTTCATGAATTTTCGTCAATTAAAGGTGTTAGAGAAGATGTTACAGATATAGTTCTTAATGTTAAAAATCTTGCAATTAAATCATCAACCTCAGCTTCAAAAAAAATAATTTTAGATATTAAAGGCCCTAAGGAAGTAAAAGCTAAAGATATTACTTTAGTTCCAGAAGTAGAAATTCTAAATCCAGATCAAACTATTTGTAATTTAGATGAAAAAACTAATTTTCATATGGAATTAATGGTAAGCACGGGTAAGGGATATGTTCAAGCTCCGAAAAATAAATCTGATGATAGCCCCTTAGGTTTAATTTCTATTGACTCTCTTTTTAGTCCGGTAAAAAAAGTCTCATTTTCTGTCGAAAACACTCGTGCTGGAAGCGCATTAGATTACGATAAGCTAATAATGACTGTTGAAACTAACGGTACAGTAGACGCAGAAGATGCGATAGCTTACTCTGCAAGAATATTTCAAGACCAACTTTCAATGTTTGTTAATTTTGAAGATCCACAGGAAGTTGTTAAAGAGGTTAAATCTGCAGAGCCTGAATTTAATAGAAATCTATTAAAAAGAGTAGAGGAGTTAGAACTATCAGTAAGATCTATGAATTGTTTGAAAAATGATAATATAATTTATATTGGAGATTTAGTTCAAAAAACTGAGCCAGAAATGTTAAGAACTCCAAATTTTGGTAGAAAATCTTTAAATGAGATAAAAGAAGTTTTAAATACAATGTCATTATATCTAGGAATGGAAATACCCAATTGGCCACCAGATAATATTGCAGAACTTTCTAAAAAACTTGAGGAAAATAACTACTAATGAGACATGGTATAGGTTATAGAAAACTCAATAAAACAAGCGAACACAGAAAAGCTTTATTCAAAAATATGCTTAATTCCTTAATTAAGTACGAACAAATTATAACAACTTTGCCGAAAGCTAAAGAATTAAAACCTCAAATAGATAAAGTAATAACCATTGGAAAGAAGAATGATTTGACTAATAAAAAAAGATTATTTTCTAAATTACAAAATAAATTATCCGTCACTAAAGTGTTTGGTGAGCTATCTAAAAGATACAGTTCGAGAAATGGAGGATACTCAAGAGTATTAAAAGCTGGTTTCAGAAGTGGTGATGATGCTCCAATGGCAGTTATAGAACTTGTTGATAGAAACATCGAAGCTAGAAAAGTCGATAAACCTAAAAAAATAGTAAATAAAGATAATAAAAAAGAAGCTCAAATTGAGCCAAAAAAAGCAAGCAAATAATTTAAGCTTAAATGCCTAAATCTTTTACCGTAGACGACGATTATAATAATTCACGTCTTGATAAGTGGTTTAAAAATAAAATAATGAGTTTACCACACTCACTTATAGAAAAAATTATAAGGCAAAATAAAATTAAAGTTAATAAAAAAAAAACTAAATCATCCTATAGGCTTCAGACAGGTGATTTAATTGAGATTTATGATATTTCTAAATTAAAACCTGTAGATAAAAAAGAAAAGA
>MDTG01362555.1_pt1 | contig 19505 bp, 22 predicted proteins | sample 811421 | NCBI WGS metagenome assembly MDTG01 (sample SAMN05326645, study PRJNA326480) | marine metagenome | isolation source: seawater | place: Pacific Ocean: South East | collected 2011
GGTGCATATCCATCATCTGATAAGCAATTTCTTGGGATGTTAGGTATGCATGGGACATATGAAGCAAATATGGCGATGCATGATTGTGATGTTTTGCTCGCGATCGGAGCTAGATTTGATGACAGAGTTACTGGTGATACAAGTCAATTTTGTCCAAAAGCTAGGATAATACATATCGATATTGATCCATCTTCTATATCTAAAATTATTCAAGTTGATCACTCCTTAATAGGAGATACAAAAAAAATATTAAAAAAACTTCTTTCACACATAAAAGATCTCGAAAAAGATATTGATAAGGATTCTCTAACAAAATGGTGGAAAAAAATAAATTCATGGCAAAAAAAGAAATGTTTGTCTTATAAAAAATCCAATAAAGTTATTAAACCTCAATCAGTGATTGAGACACTTCATAAAATAACTAAAGGGAAATCATTCGTTACCTCTGATGTTGGGCAACATCAAATGTGGGTCGCACAATATTATAAATTTGATAAACCAAATAGATGGATTAATTCTGGCGGTCTCGGAACTATGGGGTTCGGTTTACCAGCAGCCATGGGAGCACAATTAGCTTTCCCTAAGGAGGAGGTAATATGTGTAACTGGTGAAGCAAGTATCTTAATGTGTATACAAGAGCTATCTACATGCTTACAATATGGACTACCAATAAAGGTTATAACTCTTAACAATAGGTACATGGGTATGGTAAGGCAGTGGCAAGAATTTTTTTATGAGGGAAGATATGCAATGTCTTATATGGATGCAATTCCAAATTTTGCACAACTCGCGGAGAGTTTTGGACATATTGGAATGGTAATAGATAAACCAAATAATTTAGAAAAAGATCTCGCTTATGCACTCAGTTTAAAAAATAGACTTGTTTTTGTTGATGTGATCACCGATGAAACCGAAAATGTCTATCCAATGATCATGAGTGGTAAAGGCCATCATGAGATGCATTTAGCCCCATCGGCAAATGAAGATATAGAATTAGCATGAATTCCGATAAAAGACATATTGTATCCTTGTTAGTTGAAAATGAATTTGGCTCGCTATCCAGAATTGCTGGCCTGTTTTCAGCACGTGGTTATAACATACACTGTTTAAGTGTTGCTCCAACATCTGATGATTCTATTTCACGTATGACTTTAGTCACATACTGTAGCGACACTAAAGCCTCACAGCTGATGAAGCAATTAGAAAAATTGGTTGATGTAATTAATGTAAAGGATTTGACAGATGAAACTCATATTGAAAGAGAAATGTTACTTCTTAAAGTAAAATCGAGTTTGAAGCAAAGAGAAGAATTGAAGAGACTTACGGACATTTTTAGAGCAAGAATAATTGATGTGACCGATACAACATATACAATTGAGTTGACAGGCCCCACAGAAAAGATTTTATCTTTTATAGAGTCGCTGGGAAAAATTAAAATTATTGAACAAGTGAGATCTGGAGCATTAGGTATAAGTAGGGGCTCAGGATCTTTAGAAGTAAAGAAATAGGAGAATAGTAATGCAAGTATATTACGACAAAGATGCAAATATAAATGATATTAACAGTCTTAATGTATCCATAATTGGTTTTGGCTCACAGGGCCATGCACATGCAATGAATTTAAAAGATTCTGGAGCTAATGTAACAGTCGGGCTGAGAAAAGGTTCTCAAAGTGAAAAAAAAGCTCAAGAAGCTGGCTTAGATGTAAAAACTATTCCTGATGCTGTTTCAGGAGCTGATATAGTAATGATACTTGCGCCAGATGAATATCAAGCTGATTTGTTCAAGGAATCAATTGAGCCATATCTTAAACCATCTGCAGCAATCGCATTTGCCCATGGTTTTAATATACACTATGGACAAATAAAACCTGCTAAGACACACGATGTCTTTATGATCGCTCCAAAGAGCCCAGGACATTTAGTTCGATCTACGTTTGTCAATGGTAAAGGTGTTCCTACGTTAATTGCAATTAACAATGACTGCTCAGGCAATGCAAAAAAAATTGCTTTAGCTTATGCTTCAGCCATTGGAGGCGGTAGAGCAGGTATCATAGAGACAAATTTCAAAGAGGAAACAGAAACTGATTTATTCGGCGAACAAGCAGTGTTATGTGGTGGAGTAACTGCATTAGTTAAAGCTGGTTTTGAGACATTAGTAGACGCAGGCTATGCACCGGAGATGGCATATTTTGAGTGTTTAAATGAGTTGAAACTTATAGTAGATTTAATGTATGAAGGTGGCATGACAGATATGAGATATTCTATATCAAATACCGCTGAATATGGTGATTTAACAAAAGGCCCTTTTTTAATAGATGATCATGTGAAAGAAAAAATGAAAATAGTTTTAGCAGATGTGCAAAATGGTAAATTCGCAAATGACTTTGTAAATGAAATTAAATCAGGGTCACCAGAATTCAATCGTTTGAGAAAAGAGGGTTCTGAGCACCTTATAGAAAGCACAGGAAAAAAACTAAGAAGTATGATGTCGTGGATGGACGGAGACAAACTTCTAGGCGACAAATAATTGACAAAAAGAAAAAATAAATTACCAGCAGTATACTTGCTTCCAAATTTAGTAACCTCAGCAGCTTTATTTTGTGGGTTTTATTCTATAATTATTGCTGTGAGTGGCAACTATATAGAATCTGCTGTCTATATTTTATTCGCTATGATACTTGATGGTCTTGATGGAAGAGTTGCAAGGATGACAAATACTCAAACTTCATTTGGAGAATATTTTGATAGCTTATCAGATATGTTATGTTTTGGCGTCGCTCCAGCATTGCTTATCTATTTATCCAGTCTGTCTATGCTTACATCTGGCTATCTAGCGAAAGTTTCTTACATCGCATGTTTTGTATATATAGCATCAACAGCAATAAGGCTAGCTCGTTTTAATTCAAGAAATCAGACTACAGATAAAAAATATTTTATTGGTCTAGCTAGCCCTGCAGCTGCAGCAGTATTAATTTGTTACGTGTGGTTATTAGTAGATCTTAATGTTGATATTGCTAATTATGTTGTTCTAACTATACTTCTTATAGTTACTCTTTCTGTTCTAATGATAAGCAATATTGGCTATATAAGTTTCAAAGATGTAAACCTTAAGCAAAAAGTTCCATACATAATGCTCTTTATTATTTCTCTAATAATTTCATTTATATCTTTTGATCCTCCAAAAGTATTATTCATATTCTTCTTATTATATGGTTTATCAGGGCCAAGCCTTTACCTTATTAGAAGGCTGAGAAGAAATAGAATAAGTGATACAGAGTATTCGTCAAAAAATAATCGATAATTTACATTTTTTCTATAACTATGCTATTTTTTTTCTGTACCCTGATACTCTTAGGTTATAATGCATTCAATAATTAGAATCTTAGGATTTCATTAATATGGCTGATACTGATAATTTAATAATATTCGACACTACACTTAGAGATGGTGAACAAAGCCCTGGAGCATCAATGGATGCTGATGAAAAATTAAGAATTGCATTACTCCTTGAAAAACTTAATGTTGATGTCATTGAAGCAGGGTTTCCAATTGCCAGTAAAGGAGATTTTAATGCTGTGCAAGGGATCTCCAAAAGAATTAAGTCTAGTACTATCTGTGCTCTTGCAAGAGCAATAGATAAAGATATTGATACAGCAGGGGAGGCAACAAAAAAGGCTGCTAGCTCAAGAATTCATACATTTATCGCGACTTCAGATATTCATATGAAAAATAAACTCAAGATGAGTAAAGCTGATGTTAAAAATCAAGCCTTGAAATCCATTAAAAGAGCTCAAAAGTATACAGACAACATAGAATTTTCAACCGAGGATGCTGGTAGATCTGATTTTAATTTTTTGTGTGAAATCATAGAAGCTGCTATCCATGCAGGAGCGACGACCATTAATATTCCAGATACTGTGGGATACTGTATACCCAATGAATATGGAGCTTTAATAAAAAGTTTAATTGAAAATATTCCTAATTCTGACAAGGCAATATTTTCCACTCATTGTCAAAATGATTTAGGTTTAGCAGCAGCAAACTCTCTCGCAGGTGTAATAAATGGGGCACGGCAAGTAGAGTGCACAATAAATGGCCTTGGTGAAAGAGCAGGAAACGCCTCACTAGAGGAGGTTGTAATGTCAGTGAAAACCAGAAGAGATTTGTTTTCATGTGATACAAAGATTGTTACTGAACATATAGTTCCTGCCTCAAAGCTAGTATCACTAATAACTGGATTTTCTGTTCAACCTAATAAGGCTATTGTAGGTGCTAATGCATTTGCGCATGAATCAGGCATTCATCAAGACGGAATATTGAAGCATAGAGAAACTTATGAAATTATGAAGGCTCAAGATGTTGGCTGGGATAATAATAAAATTGTACTCGGAAAGCATTCAGGACGAAACGCTTTAAAATCAAGACTGAGCGATATTGGATACGAAATAGGAACTGATGAGGAATTGACATCAATTTTTGAGAAATTTAAAGATCTGGCAGACATAAAACATGAGATTTATGATGATGACTTACATGCTTTAATATCTTCAGAGAGCACTGATTCAAAAAATAATGACTATCAATTATTAGACCTTAAATCTAATAGCAAAGTTAATAATCAGGCGTATGCTGAGATAACACTCAAAATTAAAGGTGAAGAAAAAAAATCTTCGTCTAGAGGAGGTGGAGCAGTCGATGCTACTTTCAAGGCTATTGAAGAAATTGTAAGAAGTGAATCTAGATTGAGCCTATATTCTGTAAATAATATTACTGACGGGACAGATTCATTAGGCGAAGTTACAGTAAGACTTGAGAAGAATGATCATGTTGTGAACGGACTTGGTGCTGACAGTGATATTATAATAGCATCTGCAAAAGCTTATATTGATGCATTAAATAAATTGAATATATATTTGAATGCTTAATATCTAATGAATGTAAATTTAAAGTTCACATGTTAATTAACTTAAGTCTTTAGAATTTATGATATCTAGAAAAAAAGAGTTGCTAACATTAATGAATGTCAATAATAGCTGGTATAAAGAGTCTAACTTTGAGCATTGTAATAGTCTAACGTATGATGATCTTCAGCTTGAGGCTACTAATTGTCAAGAATGTATTTTATCTAAATCTAGAAATAAAGTTGTATTTGGTCAGGGTGACAAAAAATCTAAAATATTTATTATTGGCGAAGCTCCAGGAAAAGATGAGGATCTCAATGGTCAACCATTCATTGGTAGAGCAGGTAAACTCTTAACCGAGATTCTTTTATCTATCAAATTAAAAAGATCTGATGTGTATATTACTAATACAATAAAATGTAGACCGCCAGAAAATAGAAATCCAAATAGCAATGAAATTGCATCATGTAGTCACTTTTTAGACAAAGAAATTGATCTGATAGCACCTGAAGTCATAATCCTTCTGGGTAAAGTAGCTGCAGAAACAGTATTAAATACATCAAAACCTATGGCTGATCTTAGAGGAAAAATACATTATTATAAAAACACCAAAATACCAACCTTAGTTTTTTATCATCCTGCATATTTGTTAAGAAGCCCCTATGAAAAAAGAAAAGTGTGGGAAGATATTTTATTCATGAAAAGAGAAATCAATGTCGGTTAGAAAGTCAGACTTATATACTACTACGCCAATGTGTATTGATGATTTAGGAAATGTGTATAACCTTGAGTCTCAATCGTATGAATTTCCATGGACAAAAGAAATACTTCGAGACTGTATACTATATAAATATGATTCTTTCACAATATATTTTAATAGCATCTTAGTAGGTTATGTTATCTCTAAAATTTCCTTTCCTGAAACACATATATTAAATTTAACTATTGCATCAGATTTTAGAAAAAAAGGACTTGGTCAATCTCTAATTGAGTTGATCATTAATGACTCTAGAATAAGAGGTACAAAAGATATAATTCTTGAAGTTAGAGTAAATAATGATGCTGCGATATCGTTATACGAAAAGCTAAATTTTAAAAAAGTTGGTTTAAGAAAAGACTACTATGAATCCAAAGATGGCAGAGAGGATGCGTTCGTTCTTCAATTGAAATTATGATTCTCCAGGAGCTTTGGCTGTTATGGAGAGTGCATGAATATCAGTCCTCATTAAATTCGAGAGAGTTTTGTAAATAAGCTTATGTCGACTAATATCATTCATATCTTTGAAACATTCTGAGACTATGTATAACTTGAAATGCCCCCCAGACTTCGCGCCTGCATGACCCACATGAAGATGACCCTCATCTTCAATCTTAATGTCTAATGGCTCTAATTTAGCTAACTCATCTTTGATCATTTGCATTCTTTTTTGTGTCATGAATATATTATATGAAAATATACAGAGAATTATACAGCATCTAAATCATTAATTATGTTAAAATATTATTTAATGAATCAACTTTCATATGTCTAAAGATACTGTCTTTTCTGGCGTACAACCCACTGGTGAGATTCACTTGGGAAATTATCTCGGCGCAATAAAGCAATTCCTTCATTTCCAAGATAATTCTGATTCAATATTTTGTATCGTCGATCAGCATGCAATCACAATATTCCAAAAGCCAGATGAATTAAGAAAAAATGTATTTAGCGTTTTAGCAATATTCTTAGCGTGCGGTCTTGATCCTAAAAAATGTATTTTATTTAATCAATCTGCAATAAAGGAGCATAGTGTTTTATCTTGGTACCTTAGCTGTACCGCACGGATAGGATGGTTAAATAGAATGACTCAATTCAAAGATAAGGCAGGTAAAAATCGTGATTCTGCATCACTGGGATTATATGCATACCCAGTTTTAATGGCTGCTGATATATTATTATACAGGGCTGACAAGGTGCCTGTCGGCGATGATCAAAAACAACATTTGGAGCTAACAAGAGACATTGCACATAAATTCAATGTTGATTACGACACTAAATACTTTAAGTTACCAGATCCTATGATTAATAAAGATGCACCTCGCATAATGAGTTTGCGTGATGCAAATAATAAAATGAGCAAATCTGATGCTTCTCAGTATTCCAGAATATTATTAACTGACTCGATTGATGAAATCTCTACTAAAATTAATAAAGCAAAATCTGATTCGATGAATATGCCAAGCTCTGAGGATGAATTAATTGATAGACAAGAGATCAATAACCTAATTACGATATATAGTTCTATTTCTAATCAGCAAAAAAGTTCTGTTATTGATTTATTTGCAAATAAGGAAATATCTTATTTCAAATCTGAGTTAAAAGCTATTGTGATAGATTTAATTGAACCTATCTCATCAGAAATAAAAAAAATTAAGAACGATGAAAAGTACCTAAAATCAATTTTAGACGAAGGATCATCAAAAGCACAAGAGAGAGCTAGCAGGACAATCACTGATGTAAACAAAATAATGGGGTTTCACTTTGAATAATATCAATGCTATTTATAATGGAAAAGTTATCCAGAATATACCAGAGGATTTATTTATTCCACCTGAGTATCTAAGAGTTATACTTGAAGAATTTGAAGGACCTTTAGATCTTTTATTATATTTAATAAAAAAACAAAACATTGATATTACAGATCTTCCAATTTTTCCGATTACTGAACAGTATATGAGTTACATATCTATAATGGAAGAGATGCATTTTGAATTAGCAGCAGATTATTTAGTAATGGCATCAACATTAGCCGAGATTAAATCGAAACTCTTACTTCCAATTGAAAACGATGATGAGGAGGAAGATGATCCACGAGCAAATCTAATAAAAAGACTTCTTGAGTATCAGAAATATAAGAATGCTTCAGACCAACTAGATAATATGCCAAGAAATTTAAGAGATTTTTATGTGGTAACCAATGCAGTTGATATTAAAAAAAGTAATATCATTGAGATACCAGATATTGAATTAGATCAACTCAAGTGCGCCTTTCTAGACGTTCTTAGGAGAGCAGAGATTTCCTCGACACATAACATAATATCTGAAACTCTATCTGTAAGAGAGAGAATGACATCTATTTTGTCACTAATTAATCAAAACGAAAATATTGAATTTAGTAAACTATTTGATATCAGAGAGGGAAGACTGGGTATTGTTGTAACTTTCTTAGCGATTCTAGAATTAGTAAAAGAATCTCTAGCAGATATTATTCAAAATAAACCAATGTCAAAACTTTATATCAGCAAAATAAAATGAAATTTTCACTAAAAAGTATTATTGAGTGTCTTTTATTAATTAGTGATGATCCGCTCACGCCATCTCAGATAATTAAAATTATCAGTGATAAAAAGATCACAAAAAAAGACGTAATCGGTGCTATTGATGACTTGAATAAAGAATATCAAAACAAAGCTATAGATATAAAAGAAGTTGCCAGTGGATACCGTTTTCAAGCTAAAGATGGTCTTGAAACTTATATATCAAAACTTAAAGATAAAGGTTCAAATAAGTTTTCTAAAGCATTTCTTGAAACAACCGCAATAATTGCATATAAGCAACCTGTCACAAGGGGGGACATTGAGAATATACGAGGTATTGCTGTTAATACGAATATTATTCGGACATTGATTGAGCTAGAGTGGATCAAAATTGTAGGACACAAAGATAGTCCTGGAAAGCCTGAGCTGTTTGCAACTACTTCAAAGTTTCTGGATTATTTCAACAAAAGCAGGTTATCCGAATTACCTGAAATTACAGATGTAGATTCTTTGTAATTACTCATTAAGTCTTGGCATTAGCATAACAAGATTGCATGGCTTAGTATCACTATTCAATTGATGAGATATAACCTCTGTCCATGCTGTTTTACATGCATCAATTGATCCAGGCAGAACAAATATAAATGTTTTATTTGCTACACCTGCTAAAGCTCTGGTCTGCAGAGATGATGTTTTAATTTTCTCATAAGATCTTTGTCTGAATATTTCACCAAAGCCATCAATTATTTTATCTAACAATGGGCTTACTGCTTCTGGTGTTCCATCAGATCCTGTTATTCCAGTTCCACCACTAGTAATAATTACGTCTATATCCTTTTTTAATATAAAATCTGATACCACCTTTCTTATTTCATAGATATTATCTTTTACAATTTCTTTTGTAATTACTTCATGTCCATCATTTGTAATTAACTCTAATAATTTCTTCCCAGATTTATCTGTATCCTCAGTTCTTGTATTTGATACTATAACAATAGCTATATTTAGTTTTTTCATGAATAATTAATATAATCAATTATTTCACAGATGTATAGACTTCAAAAACTTCTTTCAAAAATAGGGTTTTGCTCAAGAAGAGCTGCGGAAGATCTTATTCTCTCCGGTAAGGTGAGAGTTAATGGGAAAATCGCTTTAGTCGGAGATAGCTGGAATGAGGGTGATAAGATCGAGATTAATGGTGACATTATTGACGTATCAAGCCTTTATGATCAAAAAATTGAAATTATTAAATACTTTAAACCATTGGGCGAAGTTGTAAGTAGGGATGATAAATTCAATCAGACCAATGTTTTTTTAAAATTACCTCCGGTTAATGGCAAATGGATAAGCATTGGTAGACTAGACAAACAAACCACTGGACTATTATTACTGACTAATAATGGAGATATTGCTCATAAAATTATGCATCCTTCATTCTCATTTACACGTGAATATCTATTGAATACAAATACAGAACTAACAGAGTCAAACGTTAAAAAGCTGCTTAAAGGTGTACCTATCAATAACAATGAAATTGGAAAGTTTGACTCTATAAAACTGATCAATAAAAAAAGGTACAAAATAACTTTGTCTACAGGAAAAAATAGAGAAATAAGAAACTCGCTAAAATTTCTTAATATAGAGACACTTGGTTTACATCGGTCAAAATATTCATCAATTCAATTAGACGACATGAAAGAAGGTGAGTATAGGTATTTAACTGATAAAGAAATAACTAATTTTTTAGCTTAACTTTTATAACCCCGACCCCACCATCTTTATCCTTTGCAGAGCATGCTGCATTAACAATAAGAGATTTTTTTATATATGCCTGGGTAGTAATTTTTATTTTCGGTATTTTATCTTTACTATTCATGCCCTTGCCACAAATGATTTTAATATATTCTATATTATTCTTATAAGATTCAGTAAAAAAATCTTCTAAAATATTAATTGCATCTTTTACAGTCTCTCCATGAAGATCTATGACATTAATTATACTCATCTCATCTTTCTTTTTAAGTTTGTTAAGGACATAATCTTGAACACCATTTCTTTTGTATTCAAAGATACCATGGTTATTATCAATCATTAGTATCTGCTCAAAGTCATAATTAAACTTTTCAAAATTAATTTCATCTTTATCATCAGGTTTATTAGGACAAAATGCGTCATCGCTAGCGTTTTTTAGCCATGCATCTAATTCTTTTATCTTTTTATCTTTTTTCATATCAAATTAAGAGATACTATGTATCTTAATCATAGCGATATATGGAGTGTTTGTGAATATCTTGTTGTCTAACGATGATGGCTACAAATCATTGGGATTACTAACCCTGAAAGAGAGACTTGACCACTTTGGCAAAGTTTTCACTATAGCACCAAATAAGGACATAAGCGCATCCAGCAGTAGTCTAAGTGTGCACAATAAAGTCGAGACTCAGTTAATATCTAAAAATTTTTATAAAGTATATGGAACACCAGCAGATTGCGTACATATAGCAACAAGAGGTATTTTAAAGAAATATCCCGATGTAGTTTTTAGTGGTGTTAACTTTGGATCAAATATGGGAGACGATGTAATTTATTCTGGTACTGTAGGTGCTGCAATAGAAGGAAGACATGCTAGATATGGTAGCTATGCAATATCGATAGCTTCTAAGAGACCAAAATACAAAGACGATATTGCGAAAAAAATTAGTCATGTAGTTGATTATATTTTTCTAAATCTAATAAAACATAAATCCATATTTAATATTAATATACCTGATATACCATTCTCAAAAATTAAAGGATTTAAAATAACCAAGTTAGGTTCTAGGAATATCTCCAGAAGAGCAAAAAAAATTGTAAATAAAAAAACATACTTTAGTATTGGAGAGGTAGGTAAAGGCAATTTATCATCGAAAACTGATTTTGATGCATTGGATAGAAATTATATATCAGTTACTCCAATTAAAATAGATATGACTGATATTGATTTGTATCATAAAATTAAATTTTAACTATGAGCATTGAAAAGATCATTGGCAAAGGGTTGACATCTAAAGCTAGTCGCGAAAAACTCGTTGCAAATCTAAGAAATTTAGGTATCAAGAATAATGATGTTATTGATTTAATATGTAATATTCCAAGACATTTATTTATAGAAACAGCATTAGCTAATAGGGCATATGAAAATGTATCTCTACCTATCGGATTCAGACAGACTATTTCTCAACCATATATGGTCGCAAAAATGACAGAACTCCTACACGAGAGCCAGTCAATGAATAATGTTTTAGAGATTGGTACGGGCTCAGGCTATCAAACTTCAATTTTATCAATGCTTTTTAACAAAGTAACTACAATCGAAAGAATAGATTCGTTACATGATCAATCTAAAAAAAGATTAACGAATATGGGATTTAAAAATATTTCCTATGTTTTAGGTGATGGTTATCTAGGATTTGAAAAAAATTCTCCATATGATGCAATTATAATTACTGCTGCAGCACATAAGATACCAGATAAGTTAATCGATCAACTCACACCAAATGGCAGAGTCGTTCTTCCATTGGAAACTAATAAACATCAGCAATTAGTAAAGCTCAAAAATACAAAGAATGGGATTATTAAAAAAGTTATCGAAGATGTAGTTTTTGTTCCTATGTTAGAAGGTGTAGAAAATTCATGAAATCATACCTATTTTCAATAATCAATAAATGTGGATCAAAAGAATCTGTAATTTATTTGAGGATTCTCAGTTTTATAGAATCAATTTTCTTCCCCATTCCAACGGATGTTTTACTTGCCCCAATGGTTCTCTCGAAGAAGCATAACTGGATAGACATAGCGATTACTGCATCAATATGGTCAGTCTTAGGTGGTGTTATAGGTTATATTTTAGGTTTCTATTTATTTGATTTCATTGAGCCATATCTCTATCATTTTGATAAATATAATCAATATTTATCTGCAAAATCTTCTTTTGAAAAATATGGCATATTTTTTCTTTTTATAGCTGCATTTACACCTGTTCCATATAAGATATTTACAATCACAGCCGGAGTTCTAAATTTTAATTTATTACTTTTTATTATTGTTTCTTTAATTGGAAGATTTGCAAGATTCTTTCTTGTGGCTTTTGTCTGTGAAAAATATGATGAACAAATCCTAAATATTATAAATAAATATCTTTTATATTTAGCCATTGCAGCTCTAATAATACTTATTTTATGGGTATAGTATAGATGAAAATGAACGATTTTCGGATAATAATAGATTATGTGTTTTGCAAGCGGATTCAGTATTCATAAACTCTAGACCCTTTTTCTTCTCAAACATTGTTTTTATAAGTGCTTCATTGGGTATTATTGTATCTGAACCAGTTCCTATTAATAATAAATCTACCGAATGTAAATATTGTTCTATGTCTTTATAATTAATGGTATTTGGATCACGAATATTAAAATTATTTATTGTTAAATCAAAGAATATTATTGGCTCTGAATATGATTTTTTACCAATTATTATAGTATCATCGAAATATTTTAGAATATTAAAATCACTACTATGTTTGTCTTCGACTAGTTCCATTATATTAGGAAATTAATAATTATTAATGATATTATATCCTCATTATATAGGAGTATGAATGTTTAAGATAGGCATATGTGGGCTAGGAACTGTTGGAAAAAATCTTGTAAGTCATATTCTCAAGTATCAAGATAAGATTACAAAAAACTGTGATCAAGACTTTGCCATTTCTGTAATAGCTGATAGATCTATAAATCGAAAAAAAGTTAATATTGAAAATGTACAATTATTATCAGATGTTCTTAGCGTTGTAGATTCAGACTGCAACTTAGTGATCGAACTTATTGGTGGTACTGATATTGCTTACGATCTAGTCAAAAAAGCAATCAACAATGGAAAATCAGTGATTACTGCAAATAAAGCACTTATTGCTGAACATGGTGATGAGCTATTTACATTATCTCGACAAAAAAATGTTTACCTAGGTTTCGAAGCTGCAGTTGCTGGAGCAATACCGATAATACATACACTTACTCACAACATGCAAAACGAAAATATATTATCTATTAGCGGAATAATAAATGGAACATGTAATTATATTCTTGATCAGATGACATCTGAGAATAAAAGTTTTTCTGATGCTCTTGCAAATGCACAAAAGCTCGGATATGCAGAATCTGATCCAACATTTGATATTGGAGGCTTTGACGCTGCTCATAAAATATCAATATTAGCTATGCTGGCTTATAGTATGAATTCACCATATCAAAATGTTTTTATTGAGGGCATTGAATCTATCGAAAGTATGGATATTGATTATGCTGACGAGCTTGGTTACAAGATAAAACATATTGGATTGGTAAAAGCTGTTGCATCAACAATAGAATGTCGTGTACATCCAGTTTTAATTCACAAATCAAATATATTTTCTAATGTTGATGGAGTCATGAATGCTATAAGAATTGTAGGTGATAAATTTGGAACATCAATGTTGTATGGTCATGGCGCTGGAGGTGAAGCAACAGCTTCAGCAGTTGTATCTAATATTATTGATTTTTCAAATTATATAAATCAATCCCATAATAAAGAGGAAACTCATGCTCGGACTAAGAAAAATATTAGTGATATTACAGACACGAGCAGTATATATTATCTGAGGATGTTTGCTAATGATGTCCCTGGAGTAATGGCTGAGGTGACATCGACACTTGCCTCTCATGATATAAGTATTGAGGCTGTTACACAACATGAGCCAACACAAAAGGAAAAACTAATTCCTATCGTAATGATTACAAACTATGTTAATCATAAAAAAATACTTTCCGCTATTAATCAAATCGAATTATTAGAGACCATTAATGGCAAAGTGAATCTTGTGAGAGTTTTTGATGTTGATGAATAAAAATTCCCTTTTATATAAAAGTACGCGTGGTAATGCAAAAAATCTTAACTTTAAAGATGTAATCTTCGAGGGTCTTGCTTCAGATGGAGGTTTATACATGCCTGATGTATGGCCAAAGCTTGATTCTAACCTTATTGATAGCTTTAGTAAGATGACTTATCAAGAAATCGCATACCATATTTATAAACCCTATCTTGATGACTCGATAAACGACGGGGTGTTGAGAGAAATTATTAATGAGTCTTGTAAAAACTTTACTGATAAAGAAATAACACCATTAAGGAGAGTTTCTGAGAAAGAATACTTACTAGAACTATTTCATGGACCTACGTATGCATTTAAAGATATAGCAATGCAATTTATATCCAGACTAATGGATTATTATTTAAAGCAAGACAATAAAAAAATAAATATTCTTGGTGCAACTTCGGGCGATACAGGTTCTGCTGCAATATACGGATTTCAGAATATAAAATCATCAAAAGTGTTTATATTACATCCTCATAATCTTATTTCTCCTACGCAAAGAAGATTTATGACAACTGTATCATCTGATAATATTATTAATATTGCTGTTAAGGGTAATTTTGATGATTGTCAAAATATCATAAAAGAAATATTTGCTGATGACGAATATAAAAAAAACAATCAATTAGGTGCTATTAATTCTATAAATTGGGCAAGGATTATGTGTCAAATTACATATTATTTCTTTTCGGCCAGCCGTATTTCAGATAATGAGAGAATTGTTTACTCTGTTCCTACTGGCAACTTCGGTGACATTCTTGCTGGTTATATATCAAAAAAAATGGGTCTTAGATTCAAGAAACTTAACATAGGAACAAATGAAAATGATATTTTAGATAGAACACTTAAATCAGGAGACCATTCAATAAAAGATTTGATAAGCACATCAACTCCAAGTATTGATATTCAGATATCTAGTAATTTTGAGAGGCTTATATATGATGCATCGAAAAATTCTGATTATATTAATGAAATTATGAATGACCTAAAAAAAAATAAATCATTTACTTTATCGGAGAAGGTTAGAGAATATATACAAAAATACTTCACATCCGATAGTGCAAATCAATCTGAAGTATCAGAGGTGATTAAAGAATATTTTTCTAAGTATGACATAATACTCGATCCACATACTGCCGTAGGTGTTGCTTGCGGTAAAAAACAAGTTTCATCAGAAGACATACTAGTAACTTTGGCGACAGCTCACCCTGCTAAATTTAAAGAAACTGTTTCTGGTATAATTTCGACAGATTCATTTGTAACTGAAAAAGTAAAAAAACTAGATACTTTAGAGGAAACTATGTTGGTAGCAGAAAACAGCACAAGCACTATTAAAGAAATTATAAATGAGAGAGTAACATGAGAGTTTTAATTATATTGTTCATGGCTATTTTAATAATTGGATATTCAAGAAAAAAAATTAATGATAAATTTGAATTTATTCACTACATTTTATCTCTGACATATTATGCAATGATTATTCTTTTTGTATATATCCTGGGGATGCACTTTTTAGGTAACAGTATATAATTATTTATCAAGATATTTTTCTGCATCTAATGCAGCCATACAGCCAACCCCTGCAGATGTGATTGCTTGACGATAAATAGAATCTGATACATCTCCAGCTGCGAAAACTCCTTCAATTGAACATTGAGTTGCATTACCCTCTGTACCACTTTTAATTTTTAGATAACCTGTATCATCCATTTCTAGGAAATTTCTAAATATATCTGTATTGGGCTTATGCCCTATTGCTATAAAGACGCCTGAGCAGTTTATTGTACTCAAATTACTAGTTTTAACATTTTTTATCCTCACACCTTCAACTTTTTCGCCATCACCAAGAACTTCGTCTAGTGTATGATCCCATGCAAATTCTATTTTACCTTCTTTTTCTTTCTGTTTAATTCTCTCGACTAAAATTGCTTCTGCTCGTAATGAATCTCTTCTATGAATTAGAGTTACTTTTGATGCGATATTTGCCAAATATAATGCTTCTTCAACGGCCGTGTTACCACCTCCCACTACAACTATCTCTTGATCTCTATAGAAGAATCCATCACAAGTTGCGCAAGCAGAAACACCTTTTCCTAAGTAATCTTTTTCTGAATCTAAGCCAATATATTTTGCTGATGCTCCTGTAGCTATTATAAGACTATCGCATGTATAGATTGCATCATCTCCCGTAAGTTCAAATGGTTTATTGTTAAGGTTTACTGATTTGATAGTATCCATAATTATTTCAGTATTAAATTTTTGGACATGCTCTTTCATTCTCTCCATAAGATCTGGTCCTTGCAGGTCATTTGAGTCACCGGGCCAATTCTCAACGTCGGTGGTAGTAGTTAGTTGGCCGCCAATTTCTAATCCAGTGATTAGAACTGGCTTAAGATTTGCTCTAGATGCATATAACGCAGCTGTGTATCCAGCTGGCCCTGAACCTAATACTAATAATTTGGTGTGTTTTTTATCCATCTGTCCCTAATGTAATATTTAATTGCCATATTATACACAATTATTTGATTCCATTATATATGTATATATTATTGTGAAAAATTTGTATAATTATAAAATAAATGAGGTTTTTTTGGCTCAAATAAAAAGAAATAAAAAATTTAGTAAATCTAAATTTAATTATTTGCCAGAAGAAATTTATAATTTCTTTTTTCTGACTTTTACCCTTCTTTTTTCACTAGCTATCATATCTCACGACCCCACTGACCCTAATTTCTTTAAAACAGGACTTGGCGATACTATAAATAACTATATTGGTGTATTTGGTTCGTACATATCGCATATTACATTCATGGTTTTGGGTAATTCATCATACTTTTTTACAAGTTTATTACTTTATCTAGCCCTCTGTAAATATCGAATCTTAAGTAACGATATCAAGTTAGCCTCACTGAAAAATATAACTTTGATTGTAATAATGTTAATTAGCTTATCTTTATTATTTGAATTTACTGTACCTAATTCAGGTGGATACCTTGGTCATCTTATTTTTTACTATGTATCTAATTATATTGGTGACTATGGAACCCTTTTAGCATCCGTCCTAATACTCATTTATTCATTTACTATATATTTCAATGTTTCTATTTTGTCTCTTTTGAAAAAAACAAATAAAATATTTACATATGTTTATCTTAAAACAAAATATAATATAAAGAGCTTTTATGAAAAAACTAACCTTAAAATTCAGCTAAACAAACAGAAAAAAGATAATATTGAAAATAACAAAGAAAAAGCTCCTAGAAGCACAACAGTTGAAATTTTAAAAGAAAAACCTGTTGAGAGTAAGAGAGCCTTCAAAGAAAAACAGCAAATATTATTTTCTGATGATAATAATCGACTGCCATTAATCGAATTCTTGGAAAAGCATGATTCAGAGATTATAAGTCATGATGAGGATTCTCTTAAATTAATGTCTGAATTACTTGAGCAAAATTTAAGTCACTATGGTATATCTGCTAAGGTTAAAGCTGTTAAGCCCGGTCCTATCGTAACTCTTTTTGAGATAGAGCCAGTGGCAGGAACAAAAGCAGCTACTATTAATACAATTAGCAAAGACCTAGCAAGAACAATGACTGTTCCAAGTTTGAGAGTTGTAGAGACAGTTCCTGGAACTGCTCACATTGGTATTGAAATACCCAACGATGACAGAGAAACAGTGTCACTAAAAGATATAATTTCTTCTAAGGAGTTTGAGGATTCTAAGGCTTCACTTACTATGGCATTAGGAAAAGATATTCAAGGAAAACCAGTTTGTATTGATCTTCACAAATTACCTCATCTACTTGTTGCAGGAACTACAGGCTCAGGAAAATCTGTAGCAGTCCATTCCATGATCGTTAGTTTGTTATATAAACATGATGTTGATCATTTGAAATTTCTTATGATAGATCCAAAAATGTTAGAACTTAGTACTTACGAAGGCTTACCTCACCTCTTACATCCTGTTGTTACTGATATGAATGAAGCAAAAAGCGTGCTTCATTGGTGCGTTCAAGAAATGGAAAGACGTTATCGGTTTATGATGGATCTTAATGTACGAAATATTCAGTCTTATAATAAACAGATTAAAAAAAACCAAGATGAGGGAGTTAATGTTGTATATGGACCAAGTGAGGGAAATAACGAAAAATTTCATGAAAAGATTCCTTACATAGTTGTCGTTGTTGATGAATTTGCGGATATGATGCAGACAGTTGGAAAGAAAGTAGAGGATTTGATCACTAGACTAGCCCAAAAAGCACGTGCCGCGGGCATACACCTTATACTAGCAACACAAAGACCATCTGTGAATGTAATTACAGGATTAATAAAAGCAAATATTCCAACTAGAATAGGGATGAAAGTGTCTTCAAACATTGACTCAAGAACTATATTAGATTCCATGGGTGCAGAGCAGTTGCTCGGGTTAGGAGATATGTTATTTAGAGATTCTGGAACAAACGTTTTGAAAAGAATCCATGGTTCATATGTAAGTGAAAATGAAATTTCTAAGATAACTGATTTTCTTAGAGAACAGAAAATTAGTGATGAGATTGAATCAATTTTATTGGAAGATAATGATGATACTACTGACAATGAAATTAATGAAACCTCAGATGAACTTTACAATGAAGCAGTAAGTATAGTTAAAGAGACAAAAAAAACATCTATTTCTTTTCTCCAAAGAAAATTAAAAATCGGGTATAATCGTGCAGCGAATCTTATTGAAGCAATGGAAGCTAAGGGCATTCTCTCAGAGCCACAAACAAATGGGAATAGAGATATTCTGTAAATATTATGCTTAATTTAAAAAATATTTTATCATCCCCAGATTTAATAAGAGATAAGTTATCCACTCGTGGATTTGAAATTGATTTACAAACATTAGAAGAAGAATCAGAAAGAAGGAAAAACTTAATACAAGAAAAAGAAAAACTAGCAAGTGATAAGAATATCATATCGGATTCTTTCAGAGGAGCTTCAAATGATACTGAAAAGAAAAAACTGATGAATGAATCAAAAGTTATAGATGAAAAAGTTCAATCCTTAAAAGAATCACTTAATGGAGTAGAGGCTAAACTAAATAATTATCTTTTAGAAATACCTAATATCCCTCATGAAACCTGCCCTGTTGGTCAATCTGATAGTGATAATAAAATCATCAATCAATATGGAAACATTGTTACTAAGAATACTAAAGAGCATTCCGAAATATTAGAGAAATTTAAAATGTTAAGTTTTGAGGATGGCGTTACCTTAGCACAATCAAGGTTTGTAGTAATGAGCGGAAAGATTGCTTCTTTGCATAGAGCCTTAATTAACTTCATGCTAGCTCAAAATATAAATAAATCATATAAA
>MDTG01165833.1_pt1 | contig 19504 bp, 19 predicted proteins | sample 811421 | NCBI WGS metagenome assembly MDTG01 (sample SAMN05326645, study PRJNA326480) | marine metagenome | isolation source: seawater | place: Pacific Ocean: South East | collected 2011
CCGACGCCTCGCGGCGGGATTGAGACTCCCCTGCGGTCTGGCTAGGTCATTTCATGGCGGAAGGCGATCGCGGCCGGGAGGCCGCTCCTACGGGCCCAGGCGGGCGGTTATCGCGCTGCCGCTGGCTGAAGCGCCCGCTGTAGGAGCGATCTCCAGATCGCGAAATCGTTTGGCCGAAGCCATCGCGATCTGGAGATCGCTCCTACATGGTCAAGCCAGGGTTCTTGGATGGCTCAGACTCCCTGGTCGGGCCCGGATCATGCGGCTGCCGGCCTCAGCGCTGCACGATGAAGTTGGTGAACAGCACGTCCTCGATGAACGGCTCGCCCTCCTCGGCTTCGAGGATGCCGCGCAGTTCGGCCAGGGCCTCGGCGCGGATCGCCTCGCGGCCGGTGCCGGTTGCGATGGTGGACTCGTCCTGGCGCGACAGCAGCAGCACGATGGCGTTGCGCAGCGCCGGCAGATGGTAGCGGGCGGCCGCAGCGGCGTCCGAGCTGCTGACCCGCACCGACACGTCCGCCTTGACGAACTTGAGGCGCCCGTTGCCGGCGTCGCCGAAATTTGTGACGAAGGACGGCTGCAGCGGCACATAGCGGACCTCATCCGGGTCCGCAGCGGCCTCGCCGTCACCGGCCTCGGCCTCCTGGGCCAGGGCGCCCGCCGCGGCCAGCCAGGCGGCCAGCGCCACGATGGCGGCCTTCCAGGCCGCGCGGTTTCTGCTCACGATCATCCTGCTCATGGGCTCCTGGCGTGCGTTCCCACCGGTTCACCCTCAAGAATAGTTGACGCTCGGGAGCCGGCCAGTACCCTTGAGCGCTTCCAGATCGAGCGGATGAACCATGAAAGCGGTACTGTGCAAAGCCTTCGGCCCCCCGGAAAGCCTCGTCATGGAGGACGTCCCGGCCCCCGAGCCGCGCGCCGGGGAGGTGCTCGTCGACGTCCATGCCTGCGGCCTCAACTTCCCCGACGTGCTGATGATCCAGGGCAAGTACCAGAGTCAACCGCCGTTCCCCTTCGCCCCCGGCGGTGAGATCGCCGGCACCGTGGCCGCCCTGGGCGAGGGCGTCGAGGGCTACGCGGTGGGCGACCGGGTGTTCGCCGGCATCGGCTTCGGCGGGTTCGCCGAGCAGGTGGTGGTGAAGGCCCGGGCGCTGAAGCCGGTCCCCGACACCATGACCCTGCAGCAGGCGTCCGGCATCTCCACCACCTACGGCACCTCCTACTACGCGCTCAAGCAGCGGGCGGACCTCAAGGCCGGCGAGACCCTGCTGGTGCTCGGCGCCGCCGGCGGCGTGGGCCTGGCCGCGGTCGAGCTCGGCAAGGCCATGGGCGCCCGGGTGATCGCCGCCGCCAGCACCGCCGAGAAGCTGGAGGTGGCCAGGAAGGCCGGCGCCGACGAGGTGATCGACTACTCGGACGGCGAGCTGAAGGAGAAGGTGAAAGCGCTGACCGACGGCAAGGGCGCCGACGTGATCTACGATCCGGTGGGCGGGGAACTGTTCGACCAGTGCATGCGCTGCGTCAACTGGTACGGCCGCGTGCTGGTGATCGGCTTCGCCGCCGGCGACATCCCCAAGGTGCCGATCAATCTGATCCTGCTGAAGAGCTGCCAGGTGGTGGGCGTGTTCTACGGCGCCTGGTCGGCGCGCTGCCCGGACGAGGCGGCGGACAACTTCCGGGAGATCCTCGAGCTGCAGCAGCAGGGCAGGATCGACCCGCTGGTCGGCGCCGAGTACCCGCTGGCCGAATACGCCGAAGCGCTGCGCTGCCTCATGGAGCGCCGGGCGATCGGCAAAGTGGTCGTGAACGTCCGATGAGCGCCGGCGCTTCGCTGATCCGTCGCGCGACGGCCGGGGACCTGGCGCTCGTGACGCTGGCCGTCTGCGGGGTGCTGCTGTTCGGCGCCCACGTCATGGAGCACGTGTTCGCCATGGTGCCGTGCCCGCTGTGTCTGATGCAGCGGCTGTGGTTCTACGCGGCGGGCCTGTTCGTGGTGGCCGGGCTGCTGCACGATCCGCGCTGGGGCATCTACCCGCTGCTGACGCTGATCTCCGCGGTGATCGGCGGCGGCTTCTCCATCCGCCAGCTCTACCTGCAGAGCCTGCCGCCGGACCAGGTGCCCGCCTGCGGCCCAAGCCTCGACTACATGTTCGAGGCGTTTCCCCTCGCCGAGGTGCTCACCGCGATGACCCGGGGCACCGGCGACTGCGCGGCGGTCTCCTTCCAGTTCCTGGGCATCACCCTGCCCGGCTGGGCGCTGCTCGGTTTCGCCGGGCTCGCGGTGCTGGCGGTGCTCCAGCTCCGCGCCGGCAATCAGTGGGGTTCGGCGTACAGGAGCTGATCCTCCAGCTCGAACCGGGCGGACAGCGCCCGGGCGATCCGCTCCAGGGCCTCCTTCACCTCCGGAATCGGCGCCTCGACGCCGTTGCCGAAGCGGTCGTTGAAGGCCACGCCGGCCTGGGTCGTGGCCTCGATCAGCACGTAGGCGTGACCAGGCACCGACAGCCGCTGAAAGATCCGGAAGTGGCCCGCGGACAGGTAGTCCACCAGCGAGTCGCAGAAGCGGGTCAGCAGCGCGTGGGACAGGTCCGGCAGTCCGTCGTTCAGCGCATGGTTCAGCTTCACCAGGTAGCTGATCAGGCGCTGACGGCACTCGCCGAAAGACTGGTCCGCGTAGTCGAAGTAACGGTCGGCGGATTCGGCGCCGGTCCGGTGGGTATCCGTGACGGTCTGCATATCGAAAGTCCCTCTCCGATTCGTCAAGAAACATAGCAACGCCTGGCCAACGCGCCAGTTCGGCCCCCGACGGCGCCGGCCGGGCAGGAATCCGACCCAGGTCCCATCGTCGCCGCCAGGCCCGTCTACACTGACACTGAGCCCGCAACGCCGCGAAGATCGTGCAGCACACCCTGGGAATCCTGACGCTCGCCCTGGCCCTGGCCGCCGCCGGCTGCAGCGGCGACAGCAAACCGAGCGCCTCCTACGAACTGGCCGCCCAGGGCGTCTATGCGGCCGCGCTGTCGTCCGGCTCCGAGCTGGCGCTGGTCGGCTCCCTCAATCACGGCGGCAGCCTGTGGAACACCGACAGCTACGCCCGGGTGTTCAACTGGAATCACCGGGCAGGCGAGTTCTCCGAGCTGGTCGCCGCCGAGTTCTCTCCGGACGGCACCCGGGCGGTGACCACCGACCCGCGCACTCTGGTGGTGTGGGATACCCGCAGCGGCGACGCGCTGGCTTTCTGGACCACCCCCAGCGCCGCGCTGGACGTGGCCATCGCCAACGACGGCCGGGTGCTGATGGGTCTCGAGGATCACAGCGCCGTGGTGTTCGACGCCGATACCGGCGCCCACCTGGAGACGTTGCTGCACGAAGGCGTGGTGGGCAGCGTGGCGCTGTCCGCGGACGCCCGCTGGGCACTCACCGGCAGCGACGACGAGACCGCGGTGCTGTGGAACGTCGACACCGGCGAGGCCGTGCACCGGATCGTGCAGGACAATCCGGTCCGCGTGGTCGCCCTGTCCGCCCAGGGCCGCTACGCCTTCGCCGCCAGCCAGGGACGCCTCGCGGCCGTCTACGACGGCGCCAGCGGCCAGCGGCTGATGACGGTGGCGGAACGCCATCACGGCATCACCAGCGCGCGCTTCTCGCCGGACGAACGCTACCTGCTCGTCGGCCACGTCAACCGCACGGTCGCCCTGTGGGACGTCACCACCGGCCGCCTGGTGCAGCGGTGGCGCAACCCGCCCGACAACCCCCTGCACCGCACCGGGTCCGCCGTCATGGCGGTAGGATTCTCCAGCTCTCCGGGCCGTTTCTTCGCCCTCGCCGGCGACGGCCAGCTGCTCGAGCTGCGCCGCGGCTGAACCGGCCGCCGCCGTGGCCCCGGGCCATGGCGTAGACACCGTCCACATGGCGTTCCGCGGGGTTCCGCCCCGCCGGCCCGGCTCCGCCACGCCCGGACCCGCCGCTCTTAACGCCGTTGCTGTGAATGTGCGCTAAGCTCTTGTAGAGAAAAGTTGTCCCGGTTGTATGGCGATTGTCGGAAACCGGGTGTTATAGTTATCCACAGGTTGGTCCCGCTCACGGAAACGGCAAGTAAGCAGCCGGCACCCGTGGGACGAGCCGCCCGGACGGGCCGTCCGGAGCGGCCCGCGAAAAAAGCGATATCACACGTTGATATCGACCCAGGCCGGGACACGTCCCGAGCCGACCATAAAGCGCCGGCCCAGCCGGCCGATACAGAAGACAGGACCAGCCGGGGGCGCGTACCCGACACCACCGACGGGCGGGGACGCGACGGGATGAAGGATGCTTGGCACTCGGACCTTCGCGCTTTCGCGTAACGCAGGCCGTCAGCCGGTTCGAGCGCTCTTCAGAACCAGGGGCTGCATGACATGGATCCACAAGCGCGCCGCATACTCGTCATCAATGGCAAAGGCGGATGCGGCAAGACCACCATCGCCACCAACCTAGCCGTTGCCTACGCCAGCGCCGGCCACGTCGTCGCGCTGATGGACAACGATCCCCAGGCGTCCAGTTCCTACTGGGCCGAGCAGCGCGACCCGGAACTGCCCGACGTGCATCTCGTCGAAGCGCACCGCCGCTCCAGCATGTATCAGACCCGGTCGTTCCAGAACCGGCTGCCGGTGAACGCCGACCGGGTGATCGTCGACGGCCATTCCAACGCCCGCGACCGTGACCTCGAGCTGCTGCTGAAGCAGACCGACGTGGTGCTGGTGCCGCTGCAGCCGTCGTCCATCGACATTCAGGCGGGCAGCCGGTTCATCACCGAGCTGGTCACCCATCGGGCCTTCCGCATGGCGCCGCGCCCCCTGGGCGTGATCGCCAACCGCGTGCAGCCCAACACCGAGACCCACGCGAAGCTCCAGCACTTTCTCGCCTGTCTCGACGTGCCCACCGTGGCCACGTTCCGCGACAGCCCGGTGTACATGGAGGCCGCCGAGCTCGGCAAGGGCATCATCGACATGGTCGATTCCCGCGCCGCCCGCAAGGAGGCGCCGGCCTGGTGGGAGCTGATGAAGTGGATCGACGCGCAGCCGAAGAACGCCGAAGGCCGTCTGCGCAACAGCCCGCGGGCCGCCGATCGACGCCCGGCCGAGGATCGCTCCCTCACCGCCTGAGTACGGCGCCGGCACGCCCGTTTCCCGCACACGGTTCCCACACATAGCCCGCGCGGTGCACTACACTGCGCGCCCGTCCGTGCCGTCATGCGTGTCAGTCCGTGCTGCAGCTCATCGACATTGCCCTCGCCCGCGGTGAAACCCCACTGTTCACCGGCCTGTCGTGCACCCTGCACGCCGGCCAGAAGACCGCCCTGGTCGGCCGCAACGGCGCCGGCAAGTCCACCCTGTTCGAGCTGATCCTCGGCCACCTCACGCCCGACGACGGCGACGTGCGGGTTCCGGCCGACTGGCGGATCGCCCACATGGCCCAGCAGGTCGACGCCACCGACCGGCCGCTGATCGACTACGTGATCGACGGCGACACCGAGCTGCGCGCCGTGCAGCGGCGCATCGCCGCGGCGGAACGCGCCGACGACGCCATGACCCTGGCCACCCTGCACGGCCGGCTGGAGGACCTCGGCGGCTACGAGGCGGAGGCCCGGGCGGGCGAGATCCTCGGTGGGCTGGGCTTCGCGGCCAGCGACTTCCGCCGGCCCTTCCAGGACTTTTCCGGCGGCTGGCGAATCCGCGCCACGCTGGCCCGGGCGCTGATGTGCCCGTCGGACCTGCTGCTGCTCGACGAGCCCACCAACCACCTCGACCTCGACACCACGCTGTGGCTCGAGGGCTGGCTGCAGCGGTTCGCTGGAACGCTGCTGATCATCGCCCACGACCGGGAGTTCCTGGACGCGGTGACGGATCACACCGTGCACCTGCACCACGGCAGGGCCGACAGCTACCGCGGCAACTACTCCGCCTTCGAGCGTCAGCGGGCGGAGGCGCTGACCCACCGGCAAGCCGCCTTCGACCGGCAGCAGGCGGAGGTCCGCCACATGCAGACCTTCATCGACCGGTTCCGCGCCAAGGCCAGCAAGGCCAAGCAGGTGCAGAGCCGCATCAAGGCCCTGGAACGCATGCAGCTCGTCGCCCCGGTGCATGCCGAGTCGCCGTACCAGTTCGCCTTCACCGACCCCGAGAAGATGTCGAATCCGCTGCTGACCCTGCGGGACGTGAGCATCGGCTACGACGGCGCGCCGGTGCTGTCCGGCATCCGCCGCTCGATCCTGCCGGGCGCGCGCATCGGCGTGCTCGGCGTCAACGGCGCCGGCAAGAGCACGCTGCTGAAGTGCCTGGTGGGCGCCCTCGATCCCCTGGGCGGCGAGCTGGTGCGGGGCCAGCACGCGCGGATCGGCTACTTCGCCCAGCACCAGCTCGAGACCCTGGAAGGCGAGCGCTCGGCGCTGGCTCAGCTCGCCGAGGCCGAGCCCGGCCGGCGCGAGCAGTGGTGCCGGGACTATCTCGGGAGCTGGGGGTTCTCGGGCGCCCAGGCGGAACGCCCGGTGACCACCTATTCGGGCGGCGAGAAGGCGCGGCTCGCGCTGGCCATGATCGCGCTCACCCGGCCGGCGCTGCTGGTGCTGGACGAGCCCACCAACCATCTGGACCTGGACATGCGCGAGGCGCTGGGCCTGGCGCTGCAGGACTACGGCGGCGCGCTGCTGCTGGTATCCCACGATCGCAGCCTGCTGAAACGCACCGTGGACGAGCTGTGGCTGGTGGCGGACGGCCAGGTCACCACCTACGACGACGACCTGGACCGATATACCGCGAGCATCGGCGCGGGCCGGGGCGCCTCGGCCGACGGCGGCGCCGGCCAGCGCCCGTCCCAGCCGGACCGGCGCGAGGCACGGCGCCAGGCCGCGGAGCAGCGCCGCGCCCAGAAGCCGCTGAAGGACCGGGTGCGCAAGCTGGAGAAGGACATGGAGCGCCTGACGGAGCAGCTCAAGGCCGTGGAGCTGCGCCTGGCGGACCCGGAGCTGTACAACAGCCTGCCGGCGGAGGAACTCGACGCGCTGCTGGCAGACGCCGGCCGGCTGCGGCGTCAGCTCGAGCAGACCGAGGAAGGCTGGCTCGAGGCCTCGGAGGCCCTGGAGGCCGCTGGCACTCCCTGAGGGTCGCGCCGTCAGTCCTTCTTGACGACGATCTCCAGGCGAACGGCGTCACCCTCGCCATCGCGCTGAATGCGGATGCGCCGGTCGGACCGGAACACGTGCAGCGCCTGCCGTTCGTTCAGCGCCCCGGCGTCGAGGGAGAGATCCAGGTCCCGGCCGTTCCGGCGCACCTGCGCCGTGACCTGGCCATCGAGGCCGGCCATGCGCCGCAGCGCGGACCGGGCGTCCGTCACCGCCTCGCCGTCGAGGCTGCGCAGAATGTCGCCGGGCACCAGGGCCGACTGCCGGTCCGGCGCCTCCATCACCAGCACGCCGGCGTCGACGCCGAAGTAGCCGGCCAGCTCGCCGGCGACGTCCTCGAGGCGCAGCCCCGCCGGCGCCCGGACGATGATGTCGCTCACGGCCTCGTCGAGCCCTTCCAGGACGTCGAGGTCCTCGAGCCCCTCGAGCGCTTCCAGATCCTCGAGCTCGCCCAGGGAACGCAGGCTGTCCAGCCAGGGCCCTTTCTCCTCGACGACCCGGGCCATGTACTGGCCCCGGGCGACCGTGACCACCTCGGCGGACCGGGTTTCGCCGTCGCGCCGGTAGCGGACCGGCACGGTGTCACCGGCCTCCACGGACGCCATGGCCTTGCCCAGGGCATGCAGCGGTTTGGTGTCGCCGCCGTCGTTCAGGGCCACCCCGTTGATCGACACGATGGTGTCGCCCGCCTGCAGGCCGGCGCGCTCGGCGCCGCCCTCGGGGGTGACGCCCGCGAGCGTCAGGCCGTTCTCGTCCCCGGCGTCCTGCAGCAGGATGCCGAGCATGGGCCGGCCGGCGCGCGGCCCCGTGGTCTCCAGCCGCCACATCCGGCTGTGCAGCTCCGCCAGCTTGCGCGCGGCCTCGTCGAGTCGGGCCCTGGCCTCCTTGATGCTCGCTTCGAGCTCCGCGGTCTGGTCCCGGGCCGCCATCTCGGCCGCACGGTCGGCATCCGCCGCCTGCCCCGCCGGCACAAAGGACGACGCCAGCAGGGCGATGAGCAGTCCGGCCACGTTGATCGATCGCATCCCGTTCTCCTAGTAGATGGCCGGCCGCATCACGGCCTGCCCGCGCTGCACGTCGGCGAGGGATTCCAGCAGGGCCACCCGCTGACGCCAGAGCCGCTCCCGCTCCGACGCATCCACGCCCTCGGACTCGTACAGGGCGTTGAGCTGGGCGTCGACGTCGGCGATGCCGTACAGCAGCGCCTGCTCGCTCGAGGTCGCCGTCACCGACGGGGCCGCGGCCCGGGTGAACAGCTCCGCCTCCAGGCGCTGGGAGCGCACCATCAGCGCCGCCACCGGGTCCTGCACCTGCGGGCCTGCGGTGGATCCGCCGGGCTCCGCGGTCGGGTCCCACAGCACGATGGTGAGCGCCGCCGCGAGGAACACCGTGGCCGCCGTCGCCAGGGGGAAACGGTCCAGCCAGCCACGCTTCGACCCGCCGCCGGCCGTGCGTTCCTGAATGGCTTCCCAGACGGCGGGGTCCGGCGTCACCGGCGGCAGCGCATTGAGCTCCGCCTTCATCCGGCGCAGCTCGGCCAGGGTCTCCCGGCTGGCGGCGTCCAGGCGGTCGGGATCGAGGTCCGTCACCTCGGGCTCCCGGTCTCCACCGGCCCCGGCGGCATCCGCCTCGACCCGCTCTCCGTCACGGAGAGCAAGCAGGTCGGACAGTGTCGGCTTGGGTTCCATCGTCCTCGTCACCTCGAAGCAGTTGCGTCAGTTTCCCGTATCCGCGGGCGAGCTGCGATTTCGAGTAGCTCGCCGTCTGACCCGTCAGCTCGCCGATCTCGCGGTGCGTGTAGCCCTCGACGTCGTGCAGCCAGATCACCAGCCGCGTCTCCGCCGGCAGCACCGCCAGGGCGCGCTCCATGTCCCGATAGCCCTGCAGGCGCTCGTCCCCGTTGCTGTCGTCGAGCTGCTCGGGGACCTCCGGGTCCGGCGAGCGGCGCTTGTGCCAGGGGGACCGCAGACGCATGTAGCAGTGGTTCACCGCCACCCGCCGGACCCAGGCCACCAGGGCCGCCGGATCCTTCAGGGTATGCGCCTTGTCGATGAGCTCGACGAAGGTGTCCTGAACCACTTCCTGGGCCAGCCCCTCGTCTTGCAGGATTCGCACCGCCATGCCCATGATCGTCGGCGACATGAGCCGGTACGCCACGGCCTGGGCACGCCGGTCTCCACGCACGATGCCGCGAGCGATCCCGCTGTCGAGGTGGATGTCGGCGAAGCTGGCCATTGGTATCCCATTGATGCGCCAGCGGCGGAAAAGGTCGCAGGCGGGCCGTCGAGCCGGTCGCGACGCCCGGGCGGCCGCGCGCGACCGCGACGCAGCCGTCCCGGATTATCCGAGCCCGGCCCCGCCCTGTCACCCGTGGCCCGGGACGGCACCGCACCCATGACCCACTCGAACGTTCGTTCTGCTACTCTGAGGCCATGACCGAAGCCAGCCGCCACCGGGACCAGCTCGTGCGCCAGCTCGGACGGGTATTCCGTGAGCGCGGCTACGAAGGGGCCACGCTGACGGCCCTGTCCCGGGCCACCGGGCTGGGCAAGGCCAGCCTCTATCATCACTTTCCCGGCGGCAAGGCCGAGATGGCGGAGGTGCTGCTGCGCACCGCCATCGCCGACGTCCAGCGGCTCGCCTTCGCCCGCCTCGACGGGCCCGAGCCTCCAGCGGCGCGGCTCGAGCGTTTCGTCGCCGGCTACCAGGCCTATCTCGAAGAGTCCGGGGCGCCCTGCCTGCTCGGCGTGCTGGCCCTCGGCAGCGCCCGGGCGGTCCACGGCGAGACCCTGGCCGCCCAGTTCCGCGACTGGCGAGCCGCCCTGGCGCGGGTGTTCGAGGAGGCCGGCGCCAAGCCCAAGCGGGCCGCCCGGAGCGCGGCCGACGTGCTGGACGTGCTCTACGGCGCTCAGATGGTCACGGCCCTGACCGGCGAGCCCGACCACCTGCAGCGGGCGTTCAAGCGCCTGCTGCGTCGCTTCCCCCGCTGACGGGCGCTCAACGCAGCAGGTCGTGGAGCCGGCCGACCCAGCCCAGCAGCCGTTCCGGGACGTGCTTGCGCCGCCAGGCGCCCGCCGCCAGCTTGGCCGCCTCGCTGCGCGTCGGGTAGATGTGGATGGTGCTCATGAGGCGCTTGAGCCCGAGGCCGTGGGTCATGGCCAGCACGAACTCCCCCACCAGCTCCCCGGCGTGAGGCGCGACCACGGTGGCGCCGAGGATCCGGTCCTTGCCCGGCGGCGTGATCAGCTTGATCCAGCCGCCGGTGTCCCCTTCGGCCACGGCCCGGTCCAGGTCCTCCAGTGGGTAAGTGGTTACTTCCACATCGAGCCCCTGGCTGCGGGCTTCGTCCTCCGACAGGCCGACCCGGGCCACCTCGGGATCGGTGAAGGTGGCCCAGGGCACCACGTCGTAGTTGACGGCGAATTTGCGGAACCGGCCGAACAGGGCGTTCACCGCGGCGAACCAGGCCTGATGTGACGCCATATGGGTGAACTGGTAGGGGCCGACCACGTCGCCGCAGGCGAACACGTTGCGGCAGGCGGTCCGCAGATAGCGGTCCACCTCCACGGCGCCGTTGGCGGCGGTCCGGATGCCCAGCCGCTCGAGACCGAATCCCTCGGTGTTGGGTCGGCGCCCCACCGCCACCAGCACCCGGTCGAACTCGATGTCCACGCTGCCGCCGTCGACCCGGGCGGTGAGCGTTCCGCCCCCCTGGGCCGGGCCGGCGGCGAACCGCGCCGCCTCGTGGCCGAGACGCACGTCGACGCCCTCGCGCTCCAGCACGCCGGCCACGTGGGCCGACACGTCGGCGTCCTCCCGGGGCAGCAGCCGCGGCGCCATGTCGATCAGCGTCACCCGGCTGCCGAGCCGGGCGAAAGCCTGGGCCAGCTCGCAGCCGATGGGGCCGCCGCCCATCACCAGCAGCCGTGCAGGCAGCGTCTCCAGCGACCACAGCGAGTCCGAGGTGAGCGGCGCCACCGCGTCCAGCCCGGGTATCGGCGGCACCAGAGGCCCCGCGCCGGTGGCGAGAACGATGCTGCGGGTGCTGACGGTCCGGCCGTCCACGGCCACATGGTGGGGATCGAGCAGCTCGGCCCGCCCGGCGATGCAGTTCACGCCCAGGGAGCGGTAGCGTTCCATGGAGTCCTTCGGCGCGATGGTGTCCACAGCGCCGCGCACGTGGGCCATCACCCGGCGGAAGTCGACGCTGGGCTCCACGGCGCCGATGCCGTAGCGGTCGGCGTCGCGGAACTGCTGGGCCACCGCCGCCGCGCGGATCAGCGCCTTGCTGGGCACACAGCCGGTGTTGAGGCAGTCGCCGCCCATGGCGCCCTGCTCGATCAGCGTCACCCGCGCCTTGACGGTGGCCGCGATGTAGGCGGCGATCAGCCCGGCGGAGCCGCCGCCGATCACCACCAGGTTGTTGTCGTAACGGGCCATCAGGCGTCCTCCACCAGGTCTTCACGGGCGCGGCGCAGCCAGCCCAGGGTTTTGCGGGCCAGCAGCGGGAACAGCCCGAGCAGCGACAGCGCGGCGATGAGCCCGGGGCTGAGCACGTCACCCAGGGAGTCGACGCTGGCGAGCTGGGTGCCGGCGAACACGTAGACGAAGGTGCCGGCGAGCATGCCCACCTGGCTCACCCAGTAGAACGTCCAGGCGCCGATGGGCGTCAGCCCCATCACCAGGTTGATCACGAAGAACGGAAACAGCGGCACCATGCGGATGCTGAACAGGTAGAACCCGCCGTCCCGGCGCAGCCCCCGGTTGATCGACTCGAGCTGATCCCCGAACCGCCGCTGCACCGTCTCGCCGAGCACCTTGCGGGCGATGAGCATGGCCAGGGTCGCGCCGATGGAGCTGGCGAAGGACACGATGGCGAGCCCCCACAGCAGGCCGAACACGGCGCCGGCCGCCAGGGTCATGACCGCGGCGCCCGGCAGGGAAGCGGCCGTGATCACCACGTAGCCGAGGAAAAACACGGCCGTCGACAGCACCGGCCGCTCGTGGACGAGGGCGACGATCTGCCCGTGGGCCGACTTGAGATACTCGAGATTGAGATACCGGCCGAGGTCGAAGTAGAAGTAGGCGGCGACCAGCGCCAGCACCGCTCCGATCAGCGCCAGGCGCACGTACACCGTGCGCCGCGTGCCGGGGCGCGAGTCGTTGGTTACCATGAGGGTTCCTTCCTGCCGAAGACCGAGATAGGACATCGTATATGACCCGCAGTTTCCCTAGGACCCGCCTGCGGCGAAACCGCGCCCACGATTTCTCCCGGCGGCTGACCCGGGAGCACACCCTCACCGCCGACGACCTGATCTACCCGATGTTCGTGATCGAGGGCTCGGGCCGGCGGGTACCGGTGTCCTCGATGCCCGGCATCGAACGGCTCACCGTCGACGAACTGATCCGCGACGCCGAGCGGGCGGTCGAGCTGGGCGTGCCGGCGGTGGCGCTGTTCCCCAACGTCGGCACCGACACCCGCAGCGAGGACGGCGCCGAGGCCTGGAACCCCGAGGGCCTGGTGCCGCGGGCCGTGGCAGCGCTGAAGCAGGCCCTGCCGGAGCTCGGCGTGATCACCGACGCGGCCCTGGACCCCTACACCACCCACGGCCACGACGGCCTGATCGACGACGCCGGCTACGTGCTCAACGACGAGACCGTCGAGGCTCTCACCCGCCAGGCGCGGGTGTGCGCCGACGCCGGCGCGGACGTGATCGCTCCGTCGGACATGATGGACGGCCGGGTGGGCGCCATCCGCGACGCCCTCGACGGCGCCGGGCATCACAACACCGCGATCATGGCCTACTCCGCCAAGTACGCTTCAGCCTTCTACGGGCCCTTCCGCGACGCCGTCGGCTCCAGCGCCACCCTCGGCAAGGGCAGCAAGGCCACCTACCAGATGGACCCGGCCAATGCCGACGAGGCGCTGCACGAGATCGCCCTCGACCTCGAGGAAGGGGCGGACATGGTGATGGTCAAGCCGGGCATGCCCTATCTCGACATCGTCACCCGGGTGAAGGCGCGCTTCGGAGTGCCCACCTTCGCTTATCAGGTGAGCGGCGAGTACGCCATGCTGCGGGCGGCGATGGACCACGGCTGGCTGGACGAGCGGGTGATCGTCGAGGCGCTGACCTGCTTCAAGCGCGCCGGCGCCGACGGCGTGCTGAGCTACTTCGCCCTCGACGCCGCCGCCGCCCTGCGCCGCGGCTGACCGGGCCGCGCCGGCCCGTCAGCCCTCGACCACCGACAGCTCGAGGCCGGCGCTGCGGAGCTGTCCGGCCTCCACCTCCAGCTCCCTGGCCGACAGCGCGTGACCGGCCAGCCAGCCGGCCGGCAGCGTCAGGGTCAGGCCGTCCTGCGCGCCCTCGGCCCGGGGCTCCGGCGGGCCTTCGTCGACGTGCCCACGATGGACGATGACCGCGATCCGCAGCAGCGCCAGCAGTCGCACCAGGTCGTGCCGGGTGTCCTCGTCCCAGGCCCGCACCGCCAGCCCCGGGAAGGACCGCCGGTGGCCGCGCAGCAGCAGGGAGAGCTGCCGCTGCTGGGGCGCCGTGAAGGCGCGCAGATCGGCGTTCTGCAGCAGGTAGGCGCCGTGGCGGTGATAGTGGCGGAAGTCCACCGCCTTGCCGAGCTCGTGCAGCTCGGCCGCCCATCCGAGCAGCTCGCGCCAGCGGTCCGCGTCCCGCCACCAGCCGGCGTCGATGCCGTCGAACAGCGCCAGCACCGTGCGGCGGACCCGGGCCGCCTGGGCCCGGTCGACGTCGAAGCGCCGCATCAGCGCCGCGATGGCCCTGGCCTGGGGCGATCCGGCGCCGGCCTGGCCATCGAAGGCGGCGTACAGGGCGCCCTCCTGCAGGGACACGTCGACGTAGCGCATGGACCTGACGCCCAGCGCCTCGAACACGGCGTTGAGGACCGCGAGGCCGGGCAGAAAGATGTCGACGCGCTCCGGCGCGAGCCCCGGCAGGCCGGCGTCCACCAGCCAGCGGCCGGACAGCACCGCCTCGGTCAGCTCGTCGAGGCCGGTACGGTCGATGACCTCGTCGCCCCAGCCGTTGGCGGCCAGCACGCCCTGGATGGACTCCACCGTGCCGGACGTGCCCACCACCTCCCGGCCCTTGGCGTCGGGCAGGTCCGTGAGGGCGTTGCGGGCGCTGGACAGGGCGGCGACGAAGGCTTCCGCCTGGTGACGGCCGGCCTCGAAATGCCAGTCCCGCAGGGATACGCAGCCGACCTTGCGGGACGCCACCCGGGCCGCTTCCGGGCCGTCGTCGCTCCAGGCGAACTCGGTGCTGCCGCCGCCGATGTCCACCACCAGCCGCGGCTGGCCGGTGAGCGCACCGACGTGACGGGCCACGCCGAGGTGGACCAGGCGCGCCTCCTCCTCGCCGGAGATCACCTCCGGGTGCACGCCGAGCAGGCGTTCCGCCGTGTCGAGGAAGCCGGCGGGGTCCGCGGCCTCCCGCAGCGCGTGGGTGCCCACCACCCGGATCGCCGAGGGCGCCAGGCCCGCGAGCCGCTGGGCGAAGCGCGCGAGGCAGGCCTCGCCCCGCGCCAGGGCGTCCGGATGCAGCGCGCAGCCGTCGAAACCGGCCAGGAGCTGGACCTTTTCCTTGATCCGCTCGACGGTCTCGAAACCCTCGATCGAGCGCCGGGCGATGAGCAGGTGGAAGCTGTTCGAGCCGAGATCGATGGCGGCGAGCAGGTTGCCGTCCGCCGCCGAGGTCGAGCTGGGCCGTACCGGTTCTTCAGGCATATTTTCAGGTCTTATGGTTCTTTCTTCGGGCCGTTGCCGTCATGCTACACTGCCGCCGCAACGACAGTCGGAGAGCCTTTCATGAGCGACAAGATCGTGCATACCTCGGACGCAGACTTCGAATCCGACGTGCTGAAGTCCGACAAGCCCGTGCTGGTGGATTACTGGGCCGAATGGTGCGGGCCATGCAAGATGATCGCCCCGATTCTCGACGAAATCGCCGGCGAGTACGGCGACAAGATCAAGATCTGCAAGCTCGACATCGACGCCAACCAGGAACCCCCGCCGAAATACGGCATCCGCGGGATCCCCACCCTCATGCTGTTCAAGAACGGCGAGGTGGAGGCCACCAAGGTCGGCGCGCTCTCCAAGTCCCAGCTCGCGGCGTTTCTCGACAGCAATATCTGAGCGACACCCTGCCCGTAGGAGCGGCCTCCCGGCCGCGATGCCATTGGAAGACCAGCGGATCGCGGCCGGGAGGCCGCTCCTACGGTGCGATGGAGAGATCGAAGAACGCGCACACCCGGCGGTTTCCCGCCGCTTGACGGCGCCTTCCAAAACACTAAACTTGACTTCGCGTATCCGGACGGCTGCGCGCACCCACTCTAGCGTCACGCCGTCGACCCGCCGCCGGTTCTTGGCCCTTCCCTGCGAATAACAATCCGAGAACCTCTGTTCCCAATCTTCAGTCAAGCATTGGTCAACGTATAACAACGCTATGAATCTTACAGATCTCAAACGGAAGCCCGTGGGCGACCTGGTGGACATGGCCCGGGAAATGGGCCTGGAGAATCTGGCGCGCTCGCGCCGGCAGGAAGTGGTCGCCGCCATCGTGCGCAAGCGGGCCAAGGACGGGGAGGACATCTACGGGGAAGGCACCCTCGAGATCCTGCAGGACGGCTTCGGATTCCTCCGCTCACCGGACAGCTCCTACCTCGCCGGCCCCGACGACATCTACGTTTCTCCCAGCCAGATTCGCCGCTTCAACCTGCGCACCGGCGACAGCATCGCCGGCAAGATCCGCCCGCCCAAGGACGGCGAGCGCTACTTCGCGCTGCTGAAGGTCGACCAGATCAACTTCAGCGAGCCGAACACCAAGAAGCACAAGATCCTGTTCGAGAACCTCACGCCGCTGTTCCCCAACGACCGGCTGAAGCTCGAACGCGGCAACGGCAGCACCGAGGACCTGTCCGCCCGCATCGTCGACCTGATCGCGCCCATCGGCAAAGGTCAGCGGGCGCTGATCGTCTCGCCGCCGAAGGCCGGCAAGACGCTGATGCTGCAGAACATCGCCCAGTCCATCACCGCCAACAACCCGGACGTGGTGATGATCGTGCTGCTCATCGACGAGCGGCCCGAGGAAGTGACGGAAATGCAGCGCTCGGTGCGCGGCGAGGTGGTCGCCAGCACCTTCGACGAGCCGCCGTCGCGGCACGTGCAGGTGGCCGAGATGGTGATCGAGAAGGCCAAGCGCCTGGTCGAGCATCAGAAGGACGTGGTGATCCTGCTCGACTCCATCACCCGTCTGGCGCGCGCCTACAACACCATCGTGCCGTCGTCGGGCAAGGTGCTCACCGGCGGTGTCGACGCCAACGCCCTCGAGCGTCCGAAGCGGTTCTTCGGCGCCGCGCGCAACATCGAGGAAGGCGGCAGCCTGACCATCATCGCCACCGCGCTGGTCGAGACCGGCTCGAAGATGGACGAGGTGATCTACGAGGAGTTCAAGGGCACGGGCAACATGGAGCTGCACCTCGAGCGCAAGATCGCCGAGAAGCGCGTCTACCCGGCCATCAACATCCGCCGCTCCGCCACCCGGCGCGAGGAGCTGCTGATGCCCGAGGACGAGCTGCAGCGCGTGTGGATCCTGCGCAAGCTGCTCCACGACATGGACGACCTGGCCGCGATCGAGTTCATGATCGACAAGCTGAAGAACACCAAGACCAACGAGGAGTTCTTCGCGTCGATGAAGGGCCGCTGACCATTCCGGCGACGGACACCTTCCGGGCGGACGTCGTCTCCATCACCGGGCTGCCGGTGCAGCGCATCGTGCTGCGCATGCCGGCGGCCTTCACCTTCCGGGCGGGCCAGTACCTCGAGGTGCTGCATCCCGACGGCCCGATCCCCCTGTCCATCGCCAGCGGGCCGGCGCGCCTGCCGGCGCTGCACCTGCACTATCGCTCGACCCCCGGCGTAGCGGACGCCACCCGCATGGACGAGCTGCTCGCCGCGGCGGTCGAACCCGGCGCCACCCTGGACGTTCGCGGACCGGGCGGCGACGTGTCCCTGCCGGACACCTTGCCGGCGCCGGCGCTGATCGTCGCCGGCGGCACCGGCATCGCCCAGGCCCTGAGTTTCATCGACGCCTTCACCGGGCAGGATCCCGGCGAGCGGGTGACCGTGCTGTGGTGCGCCGACCGGGACGAGGACTTCTACCTGGGCGCCGAGCTCGACGCGCTGAAGTTCGACTGGCTGCAGGTCGTGCGAATCGCCGACCCGGCCCGCGGCCCGGACAACCGGGGCCTGGTCTGGCTGCGCGAGCAGGCAGCGGCGCTGCTGACCGCCGACAGCCCGGTGGTGCTGGCCGGCGGGCCGCCGTTCGTCCACGCGGCCTGCGACGTCCTGATCGACGCCGGCGTCGAACTGGCCCGGATGCAGTCCGACGTGTTCAGCTACGCCCCCCGGGGCTGAGGCTCCGGCAGCGGCAGATCCGGCAGGCTGCCCTGGGCCTGCACCAGCAGCTCGGCGCCGCGCTCACCATCCCCCATGGCCGCACACAGCCGGCCGAGTTCCGCCTGAGCGTCCGCCGAGCGCCGCAGGCGCAGGCTCGCCTCCAGATACTCCCTGGCCTGAGCCCAGGCCCGCAACTGCAGGCTGATGCGCCCCAGCGCGAGCAGCAGATCCGCATCGTTGGGACGCTCCTTGAGCCAGCCCTCGGCCACCACGCGCCGGGCGTCGGCGTCGGCTCCGGTGAGCGTGCCGTACTGACGGACCAGACCCGGGTCCCAGCGGTGCTCGAGGGCGCGGCGCAGCAGGCCCTCGGCCGCCGCCGCATCGGACGCGGCCAGCCGCTCCGCGAACCGGGACACGACCGCAGGCTCGTGGCGCAGCTCCCGCGGCAGCGCGTCGAGCAGGTCGGCGGCGGATTCCCGGCCCTGGTCGAGCCGGCCCCGCCAGGCCTCGATGCGCAGCGCGGCCAGCGCGTCGGCCTCGAGCACGTGATGCTTGTGCAGCGCATCCGTCAGCTCGAGGATCGCCTGCCAGTCCTCGAGCTGGCGGTAGCAATCCACCAGCATGCGCAGCACCCGGCCGTGACGCGGCGCCTGCCGGTAGAGCTGGAGCAGCGTCGCCAGGCAGGCCTCCCACTGGCCCTGATCGCGCTGCAGCTCCGCCTGGGCGAGCCCGACGGCGAAGCGCGCGCCCGGGGTCGAGGCCTCGGCCGCCCGCAGCAGCCGGTCCCGGCCCGCCGCATCGCCGGCCTCCTGGGCCGCCCGGGCGGCATTGAGGTAGTTGATCAGCGGCGCTTCCACCTCCGGCGCGGCCTTCTCCAGCAGCCGCCGGGCTTCCTCCCAGTGCCCCTCCGCCATCTGCAGCAGCCCGCGGATGGTCTGGTCCCGGGCGGCCCGGTGACGCCGGCGCTCCCGCCAGTTCCGCAGGCCGCCCCGGCCGACGCCGAGACGGGACACGATCACGCCGACGAGCCGCAGCAGCAGATAGAGCAGAATCACCGCGGCCAGGGCTACCCACAGGCTCGATTCGACCGCGACGTCCCGGTAGGACACCAGCACATAGCCTGGATCCCGGGCGACCAGCACCCCGAGCAGGCCGCCCAGCACCAGCGCGGCCGCCAGCAGCAGCGCCACCCGTTTCACGGCGCCGGCCCCGCCGCCTGACGCAGCGCCTCGAGGGAGCCGGACACGTCCGGCAGCGGCCGCGCCAGATCGACGCCGGCAAGTGCCTCGAGCTCGTCGTGCAGGCGCGTCACCGCCGGCGCGTCGGCGTCCAGGTAGCGCTCGATCCAGGTGAGCGCGGTGAGCAGGCTCTCCTCGTACATGAGCTGCTCCTCGCGCAGCGCGGCGAGCTGGGCGCGCTCCAGCATCAGACGCAGATTCAGCTCCAGATAGACCGCCTCCTCCGGCGCCAGCAGCGGCTTGACCTCGCCCTCCAGCCGCTTGATCCGTACCAGGTTGGCGAGCTGGCGCTGGATGGCCGCCCACACCCCGTCGCCGGCGGCGCTGTCCGCCGCCGGAGCGGCGGTGAACGCCGGCTTGCGCAGCGGCAGCTCGTCGAGGTCCCGTTTGGCGGCTTCCAGCCGCAGGAACAGCCCCTGCAGATCGGTGGTCGCGACGCTCTCCAGGGCGGCGATCTCGTCGGCCAGCCGGGCGCGGACCTCGTGCAGCCCGAAGTCGTCGAGGTCGGTCAGCACCGTGTCGGCCGCCTCCAGCAGGCGCAGCGCGCCGCTGACGTCGCGCTCCATCAGCAGCCGGTGGTTGGCGATGCGCAGCAGGTAGCGCACCTCCGCCAGGCGCCACTCCCGGCTGTCCGGCGGCGCCGCTTCGGCCGCCTCGGCGATGGCCGAGCGCAGGGACTGGGCG